>Ga0116143_10000024_pt1 | contig 223673 bp, 155 predicted proteins | sample AD_UKC034_MetaG_FD_89745 | JGI IMG/M metagenome (GOLD analysis project Ga0116143, IMG submission 89745) | Active sludge microbial communities of municipal wastewater-treating anaerobic digesters from USA - AD_UKC034_MetaG | ecosystem: Engineered > Bioreactor > Anaerobic > Digestate | place... | reverse complement strand
GGTCCTGCGACGGGCTCGTTCAACCCAGGATAGCTTCGGCGCTCCGTTCGCGCGGACCAACCTCCCTCTTCCAGTTCCCGCCTCCTCCCGCGCTCTCTCCGGCCAAAGCTATCTTGTTTCGTTAGACGCGGCGGGTTTCACTGAGACAGGAACAGTGTTTTAAGAGTCACCAAAACCACAACCCCGACAACAATAACAACGAGTGTAAGGCGCTTCCTGCGACGTTCAAAGCACGCCCATTCTCGAAGGTAAGTATCCGGAATGGACGCACCCTGAATCCTGAGCGTAAGCGCGCGCGTTTTCCAGCCAGAAAGCATGAGTTGGGCGACAAACACCTTCCGATCTTTCTCAGTCGGCTGCTCACCCTTTGCCCTGAGATCCGATACGAGTCTGTCTACTAGCTTCCTCGCGGTGATCGCACGCCATCGTGCAAGAGTAACAGCAGGGATAATCAAGATCCCGATGCTGCTCCAAATCAATACGTCACGCAATGACATGATGGTGGGCGTCTAACGCAAGAGGTCAGCGACGGGAGCCAGCCGCCGATGACGTTGAATTCGTTTCTGAGCGAATCGGCTGGCTCCCGTTCGCTGCACCGCCTTGGTTCGGCTTGCCGACCTTTCCGACGAACAATTTCTCCGCTTCTTTCGCTGGAGCGAAGCCCTGGTCGGCGGATTTCTTGATCCATTGATAAGCGTCCACCAGTTGCTCTTGAGTGATATTGCTATCAATGTCATAGGAAATCTTCTGAAAAAATCGCTTACCAATCAATGGAACAGCGGACAATCGTGGTACTCGGCCGATCATCGTCACAAGATTCGAACGGATCAAAGTGATTCCCAAGTGGAATTGTGCCTGCGGTTCGCCGCGTGCCGCCAGTGAGGACCAGTCTTTTGCAGCCCCAGCTTGCACCCAATAAGAAATATCTTTCGGATCATGTTCGCGTCCTCCAGCAAAGCTTACGAGGAGGATGACTGTGACCACAACGAAACCAATGATAACTGCGGTGACGTTCCTTTTCATTCTTGGGCCGAACAGTTAAGTGAGCGACAATTTTGGGTGAAGTTTATCGTGGTAATCTTGTGGCCAGAGAATCCGGGATTTGTAATCCTTTGTCCAGTCATGATTTCGGAAAAGGCGCCCCGGTTTTTGTCGCCGAATTCGGAGCAAAGGCGACAACGGCCTTTGGGCCGGCGCAAACCCCATCCCAAGTCGCCCTTGCGCGAGCAGGTCCGCGAGGTGATGCGCTGCTTCCATTACTCCCAGCGGACGGAGGACACGTATTGGCAATGGATCGTGCGGTATTTGCGGTTTCACAAACGGCCTGCGGCCCCGCCGCCCGCATCCGGCCTGCGGCCATCCGCTTCCATCGGTCACCGTGTGTCACGAGGCAGTGCGGGCGCTGGGACCATCTGAGCGTCCGATAATCCCCGCTTGCAAATTGGCGCGACTCGGTTTTACTCGTTGTCATTCGCTCCATGAAAAAGCGTGCTCATTACCTGACGGGAATTCTTCTTGCCGCTGGACTGGGTTTGGCCCCGGCGGCTGAATTTAAATTCGCGACACAAACCTTGACGGTGCCGGATGGATTCGAGGTGGAGATCGCCGCGAGCACGGATTTGGTGCCCCGGCCCGTGTCGGGCTCATTTGATGAGCTGGGCCGGCTTTACATCACCGACTCCTCCGGCTCCAACCTCACTCCGGCGCAGCAAACCAATGATCCCACGCATCGGATTCTATGCCTGGAAGATGGCGACGGCGACGGCAAGTTCGACAAATCCACCGTGTATGCGGACAAGGTCATGTTTCCCGAGGGTTGCCTGTATTACGATGGCTCGGTCTATGTCGCCGCCCCGCCCTACCTGTGGAAATTCACGGATACCAACGGTGACGGCGTGGCGGACCGGCGCGACATCTGGCACAATGGCCAAACGCTCACCGGCTGCGCGAATGATCTGCACGGGCCGTTTCTCGGACCGGACGGCTGGCTGTACTGGTGCAAGGGCGCGTTCGCCGAACAATCCTACGAGATCAACGGCCAACCCTGGAGCAGCCGCGCGCCGCATCTCTTCCGGGCGCGACCGGATCACGGCCGGTTTGAGCCGGTCATCACGGCCGGCAACGATAATCCGGTATGGCTGGCCTGGACCGCCGGTGGCGAGCGGATTTTGTGCGGCACGTTTTTCGCCCCCAACGAACCCGGGCACCGGGACGGCATGATTCACGCCGTGTACGGTGGCGTCTGGGGCAAATTGCACGATGTGCTGGACGGCCACCCGCGCACGGGGGAATTGATGCCTGTGCTGACACACATGGGGCCCGCCGCCCCCTGCGCGGTCGTCAGTTACAAATCCACCGCCCTGGGCCGCGAGTACCAGGGCAATATCTTCTGCTGCCAGTTCAATCTGCATAAGGTGTCCCGCCATGTGCTGGTGCCGGACGGAGCGACCTTCAAAACGGTGGACAGTGATTTCCTGGTTTCGGACAACCCCGATTTCCATCCGACCGACATCATCGAGGACGCGGATGGCAGCTTGCTGGTCCTCGACACGGGCGCCTGGTACAAACTGTGTTGTCCCACCTCGCAACTGGCCAAGCCCGACGTGCTGGGCGCCATTTACCGGATCCGCCGGAAAGGCGCGGTGCGCCCTGCGGACCCGCGCGGATTGAAGCTGGTTTGGACCGGGGCCACAACCCCCGAGCTGGTCCAACGCCTGGCAGCGGACTCCCCGGCAGTGGTGGAACGGGCTGCGCAAACGCTGGCCCGCCGCGGCGCCGCATCCGTCCCGGCTCTCGAGGCCGCTCTAAGCCAGGCGCCGGAGGTCGCGTTTGGACGCCAGATTCTCTGGACGTTGACGCGCATTGAAGGGGACGCCGCGCGGCTCGCCATCCGCACGGCGTTCACTGACATCCGGCCGGTGGCGGCGGGGGCATCCGACGCGCTCCGCAAGGTCATGCTTGACTCCATGGGCGTCTGGCGCGACCCGGGGACAATTCAGAACACTCCTGCCGCGAACGCCGCCTGGGAACGCACGCTCCAGAGCCGCGATCCCGTTTTACAGCGGCAAGCCGCCGAGACCCTCGGCCGGCTGGGTGATCCGGCTTTCGCCATCCCACGTCTCTGGAAACTGGCTGCACACCTTCCGGCCGACCGGTTTTTGGAGCATGCGATTATTTACGCGCTGATCGAACTGAACGCGCCCGCGCTCACACGCGCGGGTTTGGGCGCGGGGCCGCAACAACGCCCGGCCTTGATTGCGCTGGACCAGATGCCGGCAGGTGATCTGCGACCGGACGACGTGCTGCCGTTTCTGAAAAGCGGGAGTCCCGAGCTGCGGCAGACGGCCGCATGGGTGGTTGGTCACCATCCCGAGTGGGGCGCCGCGCTGGCGGGATTTTTTCGCGAGCGCATCCTCAGCACCGGACTCGACGCGGCCGACCTTACCGAGCTGGAAAGCCAACTGACCCGGTTCATCGGGAGTGAAGCGGTGCAGGCCGTGCTGGCGGAGGCGTGGTCCACTCAGCAGGCGGACGCGGCAAAAGCCGCAATGTTGCTGCGTTTGATGGCGCAGCCTGGATTGGACACCGTGCCCGCGGGTTGGACCAGCGCCGTGCGCGCGGCCTTGACCCGGGCCGACGCCGGGCTGAAACCGGCGGCCATCGCCGCCGCCCACGCGTTGGGACGCGCCCGGAACCACCCACCGACCTTCACCGGGGAACTGATGGAAATCGCCCGCGCTCCCGCGCAGCCGGTTGACGTCCGACTGGGCGCGCTGGCCGCCCTGCCCCGCGGTCTCGCTTCCGTGGCCTCCGACCTGTTCACCTTCCTGCTGGCGCACCTTGCACCGAGCCAGCCCGTCACCGTGCGTTCCGCCGCGGCCGGGGTGTTGTTGACGGCCCAGTTGAATCCGGCCCAATGGCTTGCCCTGGCGGACGCTCTCCAGGCCTCCGGCCCGATGGAAGTGGCGCGGTTGTTGCCGCTTTTTGCCCGGCAATCCGACCTGGCGCTGGGCACGCATTTGATGGCGGCGCTCAAGGCGTCGCCGGGGCTCGCGGGGGTGCAACCCGAAGTGTTGAAAACGGTGGCGGCCAAATATCCGGCCGAGGTGCAGCGACAGGCCGACGCCCTGCTGGCCATTCTCGACGCCGATGCGGAGCAGCAAAAGGCGCATCTGGAGTCCTTGCTGGATTCGCTTCCGGAAGGGGATGTGCGGCACGGTCAACAAGTGTTCAACAATCCGAAAGTGGCCTGCGTGACGTGCCACCGCATGGGCTATCTGGGCGGCAGTGTCGGCCCGGATCTGACGGCCATCGGACCGACCCGGACCAAGCGGGATCTGCTGGAAGCCATTGTTTATCCAAGCGCGAGTTTTGTGCGGAGTTATGAACCGTTGATCGTCACAACCAAGGAGGACGACCAGTTCAGCGGGGTGTTGCGCAAAGACGCCGCGGATGAAGTGATTCTCGCCACGGGCGCCGCCACCGAAGTGCGCATTCCGCGGTCCGACATCCAGGAGATGCGCCCGGGGCGCGTGAGTGTGATGCCCTCCGGTTTGGACCAGCAATTGTCCAAACAGGAACTGGCGGATCTCATTGCCTTCCTGAAAAACGCCAAGTCCGGCCCGAACTGATGGAGGCGCGAAGCGGCCCCGAAATCAGTTCCCCACCGGACGCACCAGCACGCGCAGACGCTTGGTGGTGAAGCTTTCCGCGTTGCGGGCGAATGTCCAGTCGGGATTGCCGCTGTCCTGGTTGCCGATCCCGAGGTCGGCGCCCGTGCCGGCGTTCCAATTGTTGATGGCGAAGATCGTCTGGTGCTTGTCGTGATTGTGTATTTGCATGCTGCCGTAGCCGTCCGGCGCGCCCGCAGGCTCATCGCCGAAGTCGTACGTCTGCGATGACGCGCCCGGCACCCGGGCGGCGTTGTTCTGCCCGTAGTTGTTCGGCCAGAATTCCAGGTTGCCCCCGGAAAGTCCGGTGCCCGTCGCCACCCGTTTCACATTGGAAACGACGTTCATGTCCTCCAGGTTTTGCTGGAAGCGCGCCCCGCTCGGCACGGTCGGGACTCCGATCTTTTTCACGTCGTCGGTGAAGGCTTTGACGGAGACATAAACGTATTCGGCGGCGCCGTTCTTGGGCTGAAGCTCCAGGAAATAGGCGATACGATCGAAAGGCTGGTTGATGGCCGCGCTTCGATCCACGGCATAGTGGATCTCACGCCCGAGCTGACCGAGGTCCAGGTCATAAACGAGCTGGTACTTTCCGGCTTCCGGAACATGCATCTCCAACGCATCCCGATCCGGCACCTTGCCGGCCCGGAACGCGCTGGCGGGCAGCCCCGCGCCGTTCATCAGGTTCGGTTCGGCCAGCATGCTCCAGGCGAAGCGCATGGCGACCGGACGCGGTGCGGCTGCGGCTGTCAACACCACGGCGTCGCCTTCGATCCGGGCGTCGGCTTTGACAAAACCACCCCGGTCGGCATCAATCACTTCAAACCATGTGAGCGGCTGACCATCCCGGCTGGCCAGCCCGGCGGCGTGCGCAAAGGTCACCCGCAACTGATGGCCTTCAAGCTGGAGCGCGTGAAAGACGGGGCCGGAGTATTCGAGGTCCGACTGGCCGTAGGTTTTGGCCAGCGCAATCCGGGCGAGCCGCTCGCCAACCGTGGTTTTATCCGTGGGATGGATGTCGTGCAGGTCTCCCACGTCGTTGATCACCGCCATTCCGGTGTGGGGCTCGGACGTGGCCGCGCTTTGGGCCTCCCACAATTCCGCTTCCGCCTCGGGCCGGCCGCCGTACGTAAATGGCGCGATCTGGACGAAGTTGAAGGGGAACTCTCTCCCCCCCCAGAGCTGGCGCCAGCCGCGGATCAACGCGCGCATGCGGTCGGCGTATTTCATGCCGTCGTTCAGATTGCTTTCGCCCTGATACCAGATGACGCCGGCGAGGGTGAACGGACACAGCGGTGCAATCATCCCGTTGAACAGGGCCGTGGCTTGTTGCAAATCATGCGGTGGCAGCAACGCCGGGGGGAAGGTGGGCATGGCCGGACCCACTCCGCGTTGCGCCAGCGCGCCCCGCGCGTCGGCCACCCAACGCTCGGTGGTCTGCAAAAAGTCCTTCAACGCACGCTCGTGCTCCGCGCTGGCCGGATCAGCCAGCCGCACCTTCGTGTACTCCTCATGCAACGCCGGCACGGCGGCAAATCCTTCAGGCGGCGTCCAGGACTCAATCCGCGTGCCGCCCCAAGTTGAATCAATCAAGCCGATCGGCACGCGCAGTTCCGTGTGCAATTTGCGCCCGAAATAAAAAGCACACGCGGAAAACCCACCCCAGCCACCCTCCTTGAGGCTTGCAGGCGTACAGACCTTCCAGGCGGCATCAATGTTGGTCTGCGGCAACGGCGTCCAGCGATTCGGCACCATCAACAACCGGAGGTGCGGCAAATTCGCCGCGGCGATGGCGGCATCCGCGCCCTGGCACACGGCCACCCCCATTTCCATGTTGGATTGTCCCGAGCACAGCCAGACCTCGCCCACCAACACGTCCTCGAATTCGATCCGGTTGCTGCCCTGCACCACCAATTGGAACGGCCCGCCGGCCGGCTGTGCGGGCAACGCCACCTTCCATTCGCCTTGCGGAGTCGCGATGGTGCGCGCCACCTGCCCGTTGAACTGGACCGACACCGCTTCGCCCGGTGCGGCCCACCCCCAAACGTTGATGGGCTGACCGCGCTGCAAAACCATGTGATCACTGAAAACGTTGGGCAAACGCACCCCGGCCAACGCGGAAACACTCCCGCCGACCAGCAAACTCCACAGACCCGGGCGAACCCACCCCCAGAACAATTGCAAACGTGTTTTCATAATTGAAGCATTCGGCACGGCGGAATACTAAAACAAGGCGTTCCGGAATGAAAAGGACTTCCGTCCGCAAGTGCCGCCCCACCGCGTAGCGCCCGGGCGGCAGGACGGGAACATCTCCGCCGGCCGGGAAGACCAGCGCGATGGAATTTTATTCGTCGAAGACAGAGCGCAGCGCGTCCAGGTGGCGGCAAAGGTTTGGTGCCCGAGTTTTTATGCCTGAGGCCCGATCCTGTCAACAGGGCAGATTCGTCCGACTCACCCGACGAATGACCGGCGGGGCGTTGAACGGTCCGGGCTCCGTCGGACGCGGCTCTCGAACTCATAAAAACACACTCTTCCGGCCCGGCAGCCAGGCGAGCGCGGCACCAGGTTGATCCGCTTGCGGTTGTTTGTGCTCCAGCCCCGCAATCCCACCCCTGCCCCTTTGCGTCTGCCCGACCGGAACCGGAAGGCGTACAGCGCGGACATGCGCCCCACCGGATCACAGATCCACCACGTATCGCGGGACGACAAACGCCCGGTCCGGAAGGTCACTCCGCCTCAATAATGCGCTGGCGAACTGCCGCCGGCCTGGCAGCTCAATGGCGTGCAGCCGCCCCTCCGAAGAGCCTCCGGCAAATCACTGGCCGGCGTAATAGGCGTCCACCCTGGCTTCGACGTCGCGATAGGCCGCATCCACCTTGAAAATCTGTTTGAACTGCTCGATGGCTGCCTCCTTCTGACCCATGCTTTCGTAAATGCAGCCGAGCTGATAGAGCAACTCCTTCTTCTCGTCGTCGAACCCGGGTTTTTCCTTGATGGCATCCTCCAAGGTGCTGGCGGCGAGGTCGTAGATTTTGCGCCGGGCAAAACATTGGGCGAGGTGGTTCATGGCGGCGATGCGCCGGTGCGGGTTGTTTTGCGCCTTCTGAAATTCCTTTTGCGCTTCGCTGATTCTGCCGGCCTGAAAATACAGCGTGCCGAGTTCGAAGCGGAAATTCAGGTCGGTGGGATATTTTTCCACGCGCCGCTGACATTCGCGCAGCTGGAACTCCAGTTTTTCCTGTTCGAGACGCTGCACCTCCCCGGCAAACTCCGGGGCCAGGGGGTCCAGCTGCTTGCGCCGCGCGTCCAATTGCTTCAACTTGACCTGTGCGATGGCCTGATCCAGTGCCGCGTCGTTGCCGGCCGCGCCCGTCTGCAATTGCTCATACCTTTCCAGCGCGCGGTCGAACTCGCCGCGCTGGGTATACAGTTCCGCCAGCGAACGGAGCAGACGGGGATTCCCGCCTTCCGTCTGGAGCCGCTGTTCATACTCGCGGATCAGGCGCTCGTTCACGTCCTCGGACTTGTGGGTGCGTTGTTCCTGCTCCAGGGATTGGGCCTCCGCCTCGTTGCGCAACATCTGCCGGTAGGAACTGCCTTCGGTTTCCGCCGCCTGATAGCCGCCCTCGCGCAGCGTGCGTTTGGCGGAACAGTTTTTGAGGGCTTGATGCACATCGGCGTCGGTGGGGTGGGCCGCGCGCAAGTCAACCAGCAGTTTCTCGGCAACCTTGACCTGGCCGGTGCGCGTCAGAAAATCCGCCAGTTGCATGGTGATGGCCTTGTCCTTCGGATTGTGTTCCCACAGGATTTCGAGCGAGAGCAGGGCCGTTTGCGGGAGATCCAGCGCCGCGGCCGCCTGCACCAGGATCTTGTGGGCCGGGCCATTGTGCGCATCCGCGTTCAACACCTGCTCGGCCAGCAGCATGGCTTCGGTGGGATTATGACTCAGCGTGAGCTGGGCCTTGGCCAGCAAGGGGGTGGCGCTGGCGCTGCTGAACACCTTCTTGAAAAAGCCGCCGCCCTTGGCCGTGGCCTTGCCCTGCTGCGCCCGGCGCAGCGCCTTGCGAACTTCCACCACCTCCGGCGCGCGCGCCACCACTTGCATCAATAGCTCGATGGCGTAATCGAAGTTGTCCCGGCTCAGCGCGTCGTTCGCCTTGGTAAATAACGGCCGCACTTCCCGCGGAATGTCGCTCAAGCTTTTTTCCGGCATGTCGGGGTAATGTAACCCGGAGCTTTCGGGAAAAGCGAATTGAAATTACCTGCGCCCGCGGCGGCGTCCCTTTTCAGAAGCCGGCCGCCACCCGATCAAATGGCGAAGTCCGTGTATTCGGGTTTGGCGGCTTCCGTCGGGGGAAACAACATCCCCGCCCCCACGGTCAGGTTCGTGCCCTGTTCGATCAGGATGAACGAACCGGTGGCACGATTCGTGGCGTAGCCGTCGTAGGCCACCGGACGCGCGGTTTGTAATTGCACCACGCCGATGTCGTTCATCTTGAGTTCGGCCGCGTCCGCCACCAGGTCGAACGACTGCATGTTGTAGCGTCCTTCGATCCGCGCCGCCACCGCCAGCACCGTTTGCGTCCCGTGTTTGAGCAGGTATTTACGGCCGGGGTGCAACGGCCGCTGGCCCATCCAACAAATTCGCGCCTGGAGTTCGGTGCCCAGACCGGGCAGGTTTTCCGCCCCCACGATCATGTCGCCCCGGCTGACATCCAGATCGTGTTCCAGACACAGGGTCACGGACTGCGGGCAGAACGCCTCCGCGCGCGGGCCGTCATACGTCCAGATCTCCTTGATGCTCGTTTTGATGCCGCCGGGCAGCACCACCACGGGCTGCCCCGGACGCACCACCCCGCTGACGATCTGGCCGCTCAGGCCGCGGAAGTCGTGCAGCTGCGGATCCGCGGGATTGTTGGGCCGGTTCACCCACTGCACCGGGAAGCGCAACGTGCCGAGATTCCAATCACTGGCGATATGCACGCTTTCCAGATGCGCCAGCAACGCCGTGCCGGGATACCAGGGCATGCGCGGGGAAAGTTCCACGACGTTGTCCCCACCCAGGGCGCTGAGCGGAATGAATTTCACATCGCGGAAGGCGTTCAACTTGGGCAGAAATCCCTCCACCTCGCGCCGGATTTCGGCGTACCGGGCCTCGCTCCAGTCCACCAGATCCATTTTGTTGATGGCAATGACCAGATGGGGAATGCCCAGCAGGGCGGCGATGAACGTGTGCCGGCGCGTTTGTTCACTGACGCCCTGGCGCGCGTCCACCAGCACGATGGACAGATTGGCGGTGCTGGCCCCGGTGACCATGTTCCGGGTGTATTGAACGTGCCCCGGCGTGTCGGCGATGATGAACTTGCGCTTCCGCGTGGCGAAGTACCGGTAGGCGACGTCAATCGTGATGCCCTGCTCGCGCTCGGCCCGCAACCCGTCGGTGAGGTTGGCGAGGTTGATCTGGCCCCCGCCGGTAAGGTCCACGGATTTTTCCAGCGCGGCCAGCTGGTCCTCCATCAAGGATTTGGAATCATAGAGCAACCGCCCGATCAGGGTGGATTTGCCATCATCCACGGAGCCGCAGGTGTTGAACCGCAACAGTTCAATGGGGGAACGGAGAGCGGCATCCTGCAAGGATGCGTTGTCAATTGATGCTGAGAGCGACGCTGTTTCCATGGGATCAACCTCTAAAAGTATCCGGCTTTTTTGCGATCTTCCATGGCGGCTTCGCTGCATTTATCGTCCGCGCGATTGCCCCGCTCTGTCACGCGCGCCGCCGCCACCTCCGCGATGATGTCCTCCACGCTGTCGGCGGGGGATTCAATCATGCCGGTGCTGATCATGTCGCCGATGGTCCGCACCCGGCAGACCAGTTTCTGGACCGGTTCGCCGGGTTGCGGGCGGGCGCCGTGGTAGGGATCCGCCGCCCCGTTGCCGGCAGGCGGCGGGGGCACCGGCACCCACTGGTTGTGCCGGCGCACCACCTCCCGTTCGTGGCTGAAGTAGATGCTCGGCACGGCCAGCTGCTCCCGCTGGATGTATTGCCACACATCCATCTCGGTCCAATTCGACAAGGGAAACACCCGCATATTCTCCCCCGGATTCACCCGGGCGTTGTACAAATGCCAGATTTCCGGCCGTTGCGCCTTGGGATCCCATTGCCCGAAACGGTCGCGGAAACTGAAAAATCGTTCCTTGGCCCGGGCCTTCTCCTCATCCCGCCGGGCGCCGCCAATGGCGCAGTCGAATTGAAACTCTTCGATCGCGCCGAGCAGCACGGGAATCTGCAACTTGTTGCGGCTGATCTCCCCGGGTACAGGATGCGCCAGGCCGTCCGCGATCGCGGCCTCCACCGTGCGCACAATCAGCCGCGCGCCAAGCTCGCGGGCGCGCCGGTCGCGGAATTGAATCAGTTCCGGAAACTCATGTCCGGTCTCGACATTCAGGAGCGGCAGCGGAATGTCCGCCGGCCGAAACGCCTTCTCCGCCAGCCGCAGGAGGCAAATGGAATCTTTCCCGCCCGAAAACAACAGTGCCGGACGTTCGAACTCCCCCGCGACCTCGCGCAAAATGTGGATCGCTTCGGTTTCCAGATATTGCAGGTGATCCAGTTGATACAAGTTCATTGAAATCCAAAATTTCGATGCCCGGACAGTTTACGGACAGTTTGATCTTTCGGCCAGAATTTCGCCGGGGCGGCGCCTGGACCGCCTGGGGAAACATCGGTGCCACCTGGAATCCCCATCCGGCTCTTCCGATCCCCCGTTTGCCGGCTGCCGAAGGAAATCACACCCGGGCGACGGCCTGGCCGCCCCAGGCGGCATGCAGGCCGCACTCACGCTTTTCGTCCGCTTTGGCGGGATCAAAGTAATCCCACTCGTTGGGCAGGTCATGCTGCTGCAGATAATTTTCCATGTCGGTGTCACTCCAGTAAAACACCGGATTCACCTTGATGGTATTGAAGTTGGCATCCGCCACCACCAGGTCCAGTCCCTCGCGATGCGGATTCTGGTTTTTGCGCAAAGCGGTAAACCAGATGCGCGGGGCCAGTTCCTTCATCCCCCGGCGGAAGGGCTCGAGTTTCATGACGGCGCTGAAATCCTTGACGCGCTGTTCGTTCTCCGGCGTCCATTCCGGCACGCCGCCGCAGAGGGCGTTGTAGTGGGCGGCGGTCATTTTCGGAACGTACGCCTTCAGGTTCAGTTGGAGCCGCTCTTGCAGCACCCCGGCATGGCGGTAGGTCGCCAGACGATTATAGCCGTGGTCCGCCCAGAGCACGGGAATGTCCGGCTGCACCCGGGAAACCAGGTGCAGCAGCACCGCTTCATACGGACGGAAATTCGTCGAAACAATGGCCCGGCCTTGCGCCTGGGCGATGGCCCACTCGATGATCTCGGGCGCGGATTTGGCCCGCAATGCGGCGTTGGCGGCGGCGATCTGTAGGGATGTCATGGTCTCAATGGGGGGTCGCGGTTTCAGTCCACAGGGTGCGGTCGCACCAGTCGCCAAAGCGTTCCTCCGGATTCCGTTCGGTGGCGAACCGCACGAACAAGGGGCGCAATTCAGTTTCCAGGTCCGCCTCCTTGACCACGTCTTTCCAGAGCCGGTTGAGGCGCGTCCCCGCGGCGTTGCCGCCGAGCCACACCTGGTACCGGCCCGGCCCTTTGCCGACGAAGGCCAGTTCCGCCATGTACGGTCGCGCACAACCATTGGGGCACCCGGTGGAGCGAACGATGATTTCCTCCCCGCTCAAACCAAGGTCGTCACAGATCTTTTCGATCCGATCAATGACCTCGGGCAACATCCGCTCGGATTCGGCCAGGGCCAGCCCGCACGTGGGCAGGGCGGGACAGGCCAGAGCCGTGGCGCGCAGGGGCGAGGTTTGCTGCTCCGGCTTGAGCCCGGCGGCCTGCAGCAGGGCGGAAATGGCACTTTTCTCCGTCGCATCGGCGTTGACCAGGATCACATTTTGATTCGGGGTGATGCGGAACTCCAGATTGGGGAATTGTTCGGCCACCTGGCGCAAGACGGCCTTTTGCGCGTCCTTGACCCGGCCCATGTTCACATACATGCCAAAAAACCACTTGCCGTCCACGGCTTGACGCCACCCCAACAAGTCGGTGCTGCTGGTGAACTTGAACGGTCGCGCCGGGGCCAGAATGGTGCCGGCGCGCTGATTTACTTCGTTGCGCGCCCAGGCTGCCCCCCGTTCGGCGATGACGTACTTCAACCGCGCATGCTTGCGGTCCACGCGGTCGCCAAAGTCGCGATGAATCGTCAATACCGCCTTGGCCACGTTCACCACCTTGTCCGGGGTGATGAAGCCCAGCACATCGGCGATCCGGGGATAGGTCGCGGCGTTGCCGTGGCTCCGCCCCATGCTGCCGCCCACACAGACGTTGTAGCCGACGACTTGATCGTTCTCCACGATGGCGATGAAGCCCAGGCAGTTGGTTAGCACATCAATGTCGTTCACCGGCGGCACTGCAAAAGCCACCTTGAATTTCCGGGGCAGATACGCCTTGCCGTAGAGCGGATCTTCAAACTCCTTGTTCTCGGGCGCCTCGTTGTCCAACTGCACGCCATCAATCCAGATCGAATGATACGCCTTGGTGCGCGGCGCCAACGCGCGGGCCACCTCATGCGCGTCGGCATACACCTGATCCCGGGCGCGGGTGTACGCCGGGGTGGGCGGAGCCATGACGTTGCGCGTAATGTCACCGCACGCGGACAGTGTTGAGAGCAGCGATTCATTGATGCGTTTGATCAAGGGGCGCAGGTTGGATTTCACCACGCCGTGAAATTGAATGCTTTGACGGGTGGTCAGCCGGAGCGTGTTGTTTCCATACTGCGTGGCCAGCTCATCAAAGACGCACCATTGTTTCGCGGTCATCACGCCGCCGGGAATGCGACCACGAACCATCATGATGTATTTCTTCCCGGTCTTGCGCAGATCACGGTCGTCCTGCTGGTAGGATCCGTGGAATTTTAAAAACTGGATGTCCTCCGCTGAAAAGTGATCAACCGACTCGTCAGCGATCGTTGCGTAAATGTTTCCCGACAAAGTCGGGATTGATGACTTAAGCTCTTCATTAGGGCTTAATTTTTTGTCGGTCACTGTCGTTGTCATATCGTTACGCCGGGAGTTTACTACGCCAACGTACATTGTCCACAAAAAAGTTTTCTATCTTGATGAACTTACTAGAGTTTAGATTTTCTTCCTTCCGGGTCTCGACGAAAATTGCGGCTCCTCCTTCAATCCCAGAAGCAGGCCAGCACCCTTCGCCTTCCATTTGTCAGGCCTGTCGCAGGTGCGATTACAGCACATCCCAGAGCGGGTTGGGTTTATGAGAAAATTTCGGTTGTTCACCCGCCTCGACGGCTTTCCAATATGACTGCGGCAGTTTCTCCGCGCCGCAATCGTAATCCGTGGCATCCCATTCATCCTCACGGCAAACGTAAAACGCTCAATGTCGGCGCTCCGCCTCCAGCAATTCGGTCAAGTCGCGGAACCAACTGACGACACCAGGCACGCGCCGGTCACAGCCAAATTCACCGGCCAGAATCCTCGTTGCCGAAAGGGGATGCGTTTCGGACTTGGCAATTGCCGTGACGGGACGGATGCTGCCGTCATGCACGCTCTGAAGCATGGTTCATGGCGGATGTCCCGTCGCTGCGGCCATTCTCAAAATCCGGCCCGCCCCTGCCCTGCGCTGCCGTGGCCGAAGGGAGCACGGAGCGGTCGGACCGGAGATTGCAAAGTGCGCCATCGGATTGGAAGCCGGCCCGCCGCGGGCTCCCTTCCCCGTCTCCTCCGGTTGCTGATCGTGGCCCTGCTGGCTGCCTCTCCCGGGCCGACGTTGGCCAGGGTCGTCGCCCATCACGGAGAAATCACCCTGCCCACTTACGGCTGGGCCGCAAACCAGCATCCCCACTTCCGTGGCACAGACGGCAAAAACATTTATCCCTACCCGATGCTCGACTTTCTGAGCCGCGACAAAACCAATCGCACCTACCGCACGGTCGTGCTGGAGAACGAGTATTTGCGCATCACCTTCCTGCCCGAACTCGGCGGGAAGATTCACGAGGTGCTCGACAAGACCACTGGTCAGCCGATGTTCTATGTCAACCACGTCATCAAGCCGGGCCTCATCGGCCAATGTGGCGCGTGGACCAGTGGCGGCGTGGAGTGGAACACCGGCCCACAGGGCCACACCGTCAGTTGCATGCAGCCCGTCAACGTTCTCATTCTGGCAGCGGAAAAGGACGGCTCACGCTCCGTGGCCATTGGCGAAACGGAACGCATTTACGGCACACGATGGACCGTCGTCGTCACGCTGCGCCCGGGCCGCGCCTTCATCGAGGAACGCATCCGCATCTACAATCCCACCGCCACCGTCCGACCCTACTACTTCTGGAACTGCACCGCCGTGCCGAACACCCCCGGCTTCCGTTTCATCTACCCGATGACTCTCGGCTGCGATCACGCCGGCGAAAAGTTTTTCAACTGGCCGATGGACCAGGGCAAGGACCTCTCGCGCGGCACCAATTATCAGGACGCCGCCTCGATTTTCGCCTGGCATTGCGACCAGGATTTCTTCGGCAGCTACAATGACGACCTGGCTCGCGGCGTCGTGGCCTACGCGAACCACCATCAACTCCCCGGCAAGAAGGCCTGGACCTGGGGCCATGGAAGCTTCGGCACAATGCACCAGATGGACCTCACCGACGACGACGGTCCCTACAACGAAGTCCAGACCGGTCCGCTCCTGACGCAAGCCCGGGTCGGACGCCTCGATCCCGGCGAAGCCGTCGAATGGAAGGAATGGTGGTATCCGATTCATGACCTCGGCGGTTTCACCTTCGCGAACCAGGCGGTGGCCGTAAATGCGAGCGTTGGGGGCGGCGCGTTGAACCTGCGGATGCTCGGCACGGCCCGATGGAAGAAGGTCAAGGTCCAAGCATCCAATCAACGGGACCCCGTGGTCCAGGCGCATTGCCGGCTGTCCCCCGAATCACCCGTGGAACTGGGTCTGCCGGTTCCGGATGAAACCGGTCCCTGGCATATCCGCCTTGTGGTTGGTGAACAAACTCTGGCCCAGTTCTCCCTCCCCCTGGATCTGCCCCAACGTCAGCCACCCCCGGCGCGAGCCCAGCCGGCCACCGCCAGCGAACTCGTGCAGACCGCTTGGGAACATTATCTCTTTGCCCGTTTCTCCGAAGCCGACGCGAACTTCCGTGCGGCGCTCAAACTCGACCCCAGCTCCGCCGCCGCGCGCACCGGTCTGGCGTTTCTCAAACTTGATCCGGATCCCTCCGCCGCCGCAACGGAAGCACGCGCGGCCTTGGTGACGGCTCCGGACAAGGGGCTCGCCCATTTGGCGCTGGCCGCCGCCGCGACGCGCACCGGCGATCTCCCCACCGCGCTGGAGCACGCCTGGGCGGCCGCGTTGGATCCAGCCACCGCGGTCGGCGGCCGGGCGCTCGTGGCTAAACTGCTCCTGCGCCAGAACGCCACCGACCAGGCGATCGCGGCGTTGAGCGGCTCCGGCCCCTGGGAAGTGGATCCGGTTTGCCGCGGTTGGCGTGCCGTCGCCCTGTTGCAGCGTGCCGCCGCGTCCGCCACCTCCGCCGACCAGACCGAGGCCGTGCGCCTGGCCCGCTTGAACCTGGCCATTGACCCGCTGGATGAAATCGCCCGCGCCGTACTCTGGCTCGCCGGGCAGGAGGAAAAATCCATCCAACTGGCGCGGCTGATGGAGAACGATCCCCAGTTCGGCCTCAATTTGATCGCGCAACTGGTGGAGGCGGGACAGGAGGCGGCGGCGTTACGCGTGAGCCACGCATTGTCACGGTTGCCCCTCCGCCAAAGCATCCCCATGGTGGATTATTGGTCGGAATACTTGGCGGCACAAACCGGCAACCCCCAGTCCTCGCAACCGCTGCCGAGCCAACCAGTGGTGGCGGCGACGACGGCGTTTCCCAGCCGCTGGCAAAGTGAGCCCGCGCTCCGCTTCGCATTGAAGAAAAACTCCGACCAGGGCGGGGCGGCATTGCTCCTCGGTCATCTGTTGTTTCACCTCGGTCGCCACGCCGCAGGCCGCGAGATGTGGCAGCGCGCCGTCGCACTCGACACCCAACCCGTTCTTGCCTGCCGCGCGCTGGGCATGGCCGCCAAGACGCTCGACAACGATCTGCCCGCCGCCCGCACGTGGCTCACGCAGGCGCACCGGGCCGACTCCGGGGATTCCATCGTCGCACGCGATCTGGCCAATGTTCTGTTCGCGCTCGCCGACAAGGCCGGGTCGGACGCCGAAAAACGCGCGCTCGCCACCGAAGCCCGCGATTGTTTGCAGGCCGCCTTCCCCGAAGGCAAAGGCCGTTCGGATTTCGTCGCCCTGCTGGGCCGCGCCTGGAATCGGCTCGGCGAATTTGCCGCGACCGCACGCATGCTCGACACGGTGCGCGTCACGATTTGGGAGGGCGCGCACGAAGTTCACGACCTGTTTGTGGAATCGCATCTGGCCCTGGGGACCGCGCATCTCGATGCGGGCCGCGCCGCAGAGGCGCTGGCCGAGTTCAATCGCGCGCTCGAATACCCGGCCAACCTCGCCACCGGCAAACTGGAAAACGCCCGCGAAGCGCACATCCACTTGGCCCGCGGCAACGCACTCGCCGCGCTGGGGCGCAAGGCGGAAGCCGCCGCCGCATGGAAACTCGCGGCCACCGAACCGGAATCGTCGGATCCGAAGATCGAAGCCGCGCGAAAGGAGGCCGGAGCCGCGCTGGAGAATCTCACCCAATAACCGCTCCGACAACCGTCCGGAGGGTGACAGAAGTGCCGGACCCGTCCCGGAACGGGCGCGTTGACGACAAATCCACCCGACCGCGCCGCGGCGGGAGCCCCGGAATTGACCGATCCTTCTGCCGGAAGCGCGAACCGGTGCGGGATCAGATGATTTGACCCCTCAGCCGGACCGGTGGGTCGAAGCCACGCCTGCCGGACCTGGACCGCGCGCAACCGCGCGACCGCACGGCTTGCCTGGGACAATCTTCTCCCTTACAACATGCTCGTTGCGCGCCGCCTTCGCCGAACTGTTGATCATGCTGGCCACTGTGTTGCAGTGGCTGGTACTGGCCACGCTGGTGGGAGTGATGGTGGGAAGCGGAGTCAGTTTGTTTCTCATCTCACTTTTTGCGCTGACCCATGCCACCACCGGCATTCCGTTCTGGTGGCAACTGCTCCTCCTGCCCGCCGCCGGCCTGGCCAATGGCCTGTTGCTCCATTACGGCTATCGGCTCAACCGCACGTCCTTGCAGGACGGCATCATCACGGCCTTTCACGAACAGGAGGGACGGTTGCCATTAAAAACCATGCTGATCAAACCCGTGGCGGCATTGATCACCCTGGCGTGTGGCGGCGCCGCGGGCAAGGAGGGCCCGTGCTCGCACATCGGCGCCAGCCTGGGGGCCGGTATGGGACAATTGCTCCATCTCAACTCCGAATTGCAAAAACGCCTGGTGGCGTGTGGCGTCAGCGCCGGTTTTGCCGGCGTTTTCGGCACGCCCATTGCCGGGGCGATCTATGGGGTGGAAGTCCTCGCCATCGGGCGGGTGCGCACGGATTTTTTACTGCCGGCCATTATCGGCGGCGTGACCGCTTATCAAACGAGCCAATTCTGGGGCGTGCCGTACGATTATTATTCCCTCCCCTTTTTAAGCGGATTCTCGGAAGGGTTGTTCCTCAAGACCATTCTCATCGGCATTATTTGTGGTCTGGCCGCGCGGGTGTACGTCGGCAGTTTCCATATCCTGCGCCATGCGTTTGACCGGCTGCGCGTCGCCTGCAAACTCTGGCCCCCGCTGCTGCCCTTGCTGGGCGGCGGTTTGCTGGCCTTGCTGATTCTGGTCATCCCCACCGATTATCTGGGCCTGTCCCTGCCCTTGATGAATTCGGCGCTGCACGGCGACGCCTCGCCTTACTTGGGCTTTCTGTGGAAAAGTCTGCTCGTCGCCATCACGCTCGGCTCCGGGTTTTATGGCGGAGTCGTGACGCCGCAGTTCGTGATCGGGGCCGTCACCGGCAATGCCTTCGGACATTTGATCGGAATCAATCCCGCCCTCGGCGCGGCCGCCGGCCTGGTGGCCGTGGTCGCTTCCGCTTCGAATACGCCGGTCGCCGCCATTTTGCTGGGCGTGGAATTATTCGGCGGTCAGGGCCTCCTCTACACGGCGGGCGCTGCCATCAGCGCCTATCTGCTGATCGGCCACCGGAGCATTTACCCGGATCAGCCGCTCGCCTACCCCAAATCCTCCTGGATCCAAATGCGACCGGAAATGCCCGTCGGCCAGGGCAAGGTGCGACTTTCCTATGGCCTGCTGAAATGGTGGCATCAACGCTTCCACCGCTGAGGATTTGTTTTGCGCAGGAGGGAAGTTTGCGCTGACATCATCCCAACAGCCGCGCAGATGAAGACGTTGAACCAGGATACCAATCTCACCAAGGCGCGCAGGGGAACGCATGGCGTGGTGGTGAGTTTCATGCGCGGCTTGGACTTGAGCGGGAGCATTCAAGGCGCGGACGGCGTGGGTGGAGTATTGGCGGTGAAGGCGGGCAACTCTGCCCAATGCGGCGCGATGACAAACACCACGCATTTCACCTGTTACGATGGGAATGGAAACGTCACGGCGCTGGTGAACGCGGCGGACGGAGCGGTTGCAGGGCAATATGGGTTTGATGCGTTTGGCAATCCACTGCGCGTCACCGGCCCGCTCAGGTTTCCGCCAGCAGGTGCAGCACAGCGGCGGACGGACCGGACCTTTTGGTCCGGGTGTTCAGGTGCTGGACTTCCACGACGGTCTCCGAGACCAGTTTCACCGTCCAGTTCGCGTGCAATTCCTGCGCCTGTTTGAACTGCTTGTTCGGTCTGGTTGGCGTCAGCGCATATTCCACGGCGCGGCCCGCATCCCGCAACGTCTGTACCAGCCGCAATGAGCCGGCGCGCAACTGCTCATCTTCAATCAGCACCACGACCTCCACCCGCGCCGCGAACGCAGGGAGCCGACCGCGCGCTTTGAGCAGCTCCAGCAGCACCACGTCCCCCATGCCGAACCCCAGCGCCGGCAGGTGCGCTTTGCCGCCGCTGATCAATTTCACCAGATTATCGTAACGCCCGCCGCCGGCAATGGCGCGAAATTCGCCCTGCACGTCGAACGCCTCAAAAACAGGGCCGGTGTAATACGCCAGGCCGCGCACGACGTGATAATCCACCTTCACAAACTCGCGCAGACCGCGCGCGGCGAGGTTGTCGAGAATCGCCGCCAGTTCAGCCGTTGGTTCGCCAGACCGGATGAAACCCTGCACCGCCTCGAGCGAAAAACCCAATGCCGCAAGCTGGCTCTGCGATTCTTCCGGTGACGTGCGTTCCAGTTTATCAATCACCTGAAAAAAGTCATACTCGCGTCCCGTGGGTCCGCCATGTTGGGTGAAATACGCCTGCCACGCATTGCGGCTGCTAAGGCGCACCACAAAGTCCTGGGTGGTCAAACCAAACGCGCGCAGCGTGTCAATCAACAGTGCGACCAATTCCGCGTCCGCCGCGCCATCCGTTTCTCCAAGGATATCGGCGTTAAACTGGAAGTGTTCCCGCAACCGCCCTTTTTGCTGGCGCTCGTAGCGGAACAATTGCGGCACGGCAAACCATTTGATGGGTTTCTTGTAATTGCGCTCGTGTGCCGCCACCATCCGGGCCAAGGTCGGCGTCATTTCCGGGCGCAGCGCAATTTCCCGCTCCCCTTTGTCCTTGAAGTTGTAAAGCTGACCGACAATCTCCGCGCCACTTTTCAGGGTGAACAATTCCAATGGCTCCAGGGGCGGGCCGTCGTATTCGCGAAAGCCATAACGGCGCGCGGTGTCACGCCATTTGTCGAAAAGATACTGCCGCGCATCGGCGCTCCACACGTCCTGGTGCGGCAACGGTTCGGGGTAAAAGTCGCGGAAACCGGGCAAATGTTCCATAAAGCCGGCAGCTTACGCAAAAGCTGCCCGGAGAAAAAAAGAAAAAGATGCAGCACGGGCGGGTGCCGGCCGACCCATCTGGCAGAATCAGAGGGTCGGCGGCGGCGCCAGCGGCAACCGCAACACTTCCGCCGCCATCTCCTTCCCCGGCTTGAACTTCACCACCGCCCGGGCGGGAATGGGGACATCGGTCTCCGGCCGGTTCGGATTCCGCCCCACCCGGGCCTTGCGGATTTTAACTTCAAAGACACCGAAATTCCGCAGCTCGACTTTGTCCCCCTTGGCGAGCGCCTCGGCGATGTTATCGAGGGTTCTTTGCACGACATTCAATACGTCTTCCTGCTTCAGGTTGGTTGCCTGGCTGATCCGGACCACCAAATCGCGTTTTGTCAGTGTCATAAGCGGGCGTCGTTGTGGTTGATTGGTTTTTCCCTGTGTATAAACCGCCTTGTCAGAACGTCAAGCCTCCAATTTAAGGAAATCTTTGACACCGTGGAGCTTCCGGCGCGACCCCGCCGCCGCGCGATTCACCGCCGTCTTCCGGAATGATTCAGCCGACATGCGGTGGTTTCCGATTCTGAGATGGGTCATGAATCCTTCTGTGCGGCACGGTCCGCCTCAGGCAGGAATTAGCGCCTCAACCAATCGGCAGTCCCTCGCGCAAGAATGCAGCGCCCATCGCGGCCGACGACGTCGGCGGAGGTCTGAAACCCGCCAGGCTGACCGCATGTTCCAACCAGCAGCCATTACTCAGGCCGGCGGATTGAACAGTTCCGGCCCGGAAGGTCGCAGTGGCGCGAAACTGCGGCGATGAATGGGACAGGGGCCGTATGCGGCGAGGGCTTTCAAGTGTTGCGCAGTCCCGTAACCCTTGTGCGTGGCGAATCCATACTCGGGAAATTGCCGGTCGAACTGCCGCATCAACTGGTCACGGGATACCTTGGCCAACACACTGGCCGCAGCGATGGAATAACTGCGCGCATCACCCTGCACCAGCGCGGTTTGCGGCAGGGTCATTGATTTCACGGGCCGGCCATCCACCAGGACGTGATCGGGGCGATGCGGCAACTGCGCCAGTGCCTGATGCATGGCGCGATGCGTGGCGCGCAGAATATTGAGATGGTCAATCGTGGCGGCGTCCACCACGGCAATGGCGCGGCAGATGTCCGGATGCGCCATCAGCAGCGCGAAAAATTCCTCGCGGCGGGCCTCCGTGAGTTGCTTGGAATCGTTAAGTCCGATTAAGCGTCGATCGCACCCGGATTGCAACCAAGTGCGGGGGAGAATCACCGCCGCGGCCACCACGGGGCCGGCCAGCGGCCCGCGTCCGGCTTCATCCACACCGGCCACGCGCGTCATGCCGCTTCGCCACAACTCGCGCTCAAAACGCAGTCGGTCCGCAAAGTCGGACGCGGTCCCGCTCAATGCATGGCCACCGCGCACGTGCCGATCCCCGGACGATAGTAATTGAACTGCACGTTGGGATGGTCCGCCAGGAGGGACATGGGCACGGATGAGTCGGGGATTTTCTTCGCCACCATCAAACAGGTCAGGCGTTGCCCGAAAGGATTGTCGTGATGTCCCGCGTGCCAGATGGATACCTTTTCCGCCTTCCAGGTTTCCACCGGACCGACGGTGACCGCCTGGGTGGGCACGAGCGAGATATTGCCCCCCCCCGAGGTGCGTGCGTTTTGCGCGACGGTGAGCGGATGCAAATCCACCACGCGCGTGCCGAGTTTGCGATATTCCGCTGGCGTCGGAGGAGACTTTTGGTATTTGCCGGTGCGGCGCGCGGGATCATTGAACGCCCAATGCTTCACGTCGCCCTGACCGCCCTGCATCACTGCACAACGCACCCCGGCATCCCAACTCCGTTTGAAGGACGTCGTGTCCACCTTGGGGAAGTGCAGATGGCTGTCCGGCATCACGAGGTTTTTACGGATGCGATCGAAGCACAATTGGCGATCGGCCTTTTCAAAGGAAAGCGGATGACTGGGCGGCACCTCCCGGCCATCCAACACCCATTCATCCATGCCCCAAAAATGTCCTGAGCGCACGTTGATCCCAAGATCATTCACGATCCGTGCCACCAGAGGCAATTGTTCGGTCGGACCGATGGGGCCGCAAATGCCCACCGGATTGTCCGGTGTGGCTTGCTGCCAGGCCGCGACGTACTCCAGCGCTTCGGCCAGGTAAAAATCCTCGAGCGTGTCATACATGACGACCTTGAAGCCGGGGCGCGAGAGCCGGAGCATTTTTTCCGGGGTGAGCTTGACGGTGTCGCGAATGATTTCGTCGTCGAGCGTGGTGTAATCCCACCAATCCGGCGAGATGGCGCTGAATTTGCGAGGCATAAGCGGCTTTCGTTAGTGGTTATAACGGTTCGTGGCGGTAGTTTCGTTACTCAAGCAAATAACTCAAACAAAAAGTGCATGAAGAAAGACCGTTGCCCGAACCGGCGGCGCCCGTATGTTGTGACCGTGAATCAGAAGCCTCATCGTCCGCTGCCCGCACCGCTCGGATGGTTCGGTCGTCTTGCCGCCATCGCCATCGTGAGCACCGCGTGCGCCCAGGTCGCGCCCGGCCCGTATGAGTTGCTTCCGTTCGCGGACGGTTTCATCATCGAGGCCTTCAAGGATTTGATCCCGGCGAATGGCAGCATTGCGGATTGGACTGGCTGGTCGGGGGGCAGCTGGGTTTCGCCTCACGCGTACGACAACCACATCGGCTCCGATTTTTCCGTACAAAGCGGCACGCCGCTGTACGCCGCCGTTTCGGGCACCGTGACGGAAGTGGTGAACAGCTTTCCCCCCAACGATCATTCCACTTACGGCGGCAACTACGTGCGCATTCAGGCGAACGGACTTTCACCCAACGGCGAACCGCTGGACCTGCTGTATCTGCACCTGCTGCAAGTGACGGTGGCCGTGAACCAATCCGTCAACGTCGGCGATCTGATCGGGTTCTCGGACAACACAGGCAACTCGACTTCGGAACACGTGCATCTGCAAACCGAGGTGCGCGGCAGCGGAACGCAAACATGTCCGTTTTACTGGGGGCATTTCAAATACCCGATCGTGTTCAACCCCGCCGGAACGATGCAGGTGGGACGAATCATCCGCATCGCCGCCGCCAGCACGTTCATCCGCACGGATCGCCAGGACACCAGCCCCGTCATTACGCAGGCCCATCGCGATCAACTGTATTTCTGCAGCTACCCCAAACATGGCTACTACCTGGTGTTCATCCCGGACGATGGCCGGTATCGCAGCGGCTGGGTTCGCGCCACGGACGCCCATGAAGTCTTTGATGGCACGGTGATTCAGACGCTGCCGGATAATGTTCCTTATTCCCCACTCGGATCGTTGGCCGCGAAGTTCCCCATTCGCGCCGCGCCCAATGAAAGCGCCAGCCAGATCGGACAGATTCTGTTTGGTGGCGGACGCTTCGTCGCAGACCAGAGCACGAACGGTTTTTATCGCATTCCCCTGCCCGGCCCGGCGCCCACGTGGGGCTGGGTCCAACCCACCGCGCGAATGATTGTCTATCCCCAACTGACGCGGCCCGCGATTGACCTGGCCACGCTGCCGAACAACACGTTTCCCATTCAGGAAAATTTCAGCACGACCGGCAAATCCATGTTTGGACGCCCCAAGTTCAACCGTTCCGTGGTGGAAACGTTCAGTCCGCCCGCGCCCGGTGGCGACGGCAAGGCCTTGCTGGTGACGGATCGCACCAATTTCGGTTACGGCACCACGGAATCGGTGACCGTGGGCAAACCCGGCCACCAAAATTATTACGTCCAGTGCGACGTGTATTTTAATTACGCACCAGGCTATCTGGCCAACGGTGCGTGGGAACGTTACGGCCTGTTCCTGCGCGATGACGGTTTTGCCGGACTTGACACCACGTTCGAAGGCGCCGGCAACGCGTACGCGCTGCTGTGGGATTGCGACGACGGGCGGTTGCGTGCGGCAAAACTGACGGACGGCGCCATCACCGATTTCTTTTCCACACCGCAATATCGTCCCGCCAGCGGGTGGCATCGGATGCGGGTGGAAGCGCGCGGCAGCAACCTGCGCTTTTTCCTGGACGGCGCGCTGTTAGTGCAAGTCAACGACGCGACTCACCCGGCCGGGGTTTGCGGTTTGGGCTACAGCTGGCATCCGGGCAGTCCGGCGACCTATCCCGGCGGCCGGGGCGCGCATTTTGACAACTTCATGGCGGACACCCTCGACGCCGGGACGACGCCGACGATTCGCCTCGACACTCTGAATTTGAGCGGCGAGGAACTGCAATTTTCGTTCACCGGCGCCCCGGGGAACATTTATGAAGTGCAAACCTCCCCCGACCTGATGAACTGGAATTGGCTCACCAGCATTTTGCTTGTTGGCAACGCGACCACCGTCAGCGATCCGGCCAGCAACCCCGGAGCGCGTTTCTATCGCGTCCGCTGGGTGCGCTAAAGCCAAACGTGGCGGCGCGCCCCAACCCGGAGTCGCGCGCGGGGGATTCCTCCCGGGGGCACCACCAGCCCGGCGTGGTGCCGTGGTCGAACGGCGGTGAGGTCCGGCAAGCCTCATCCCCGCGATTGCGCCCTCCGCCCATCATCAAGAAGTTTTTGGTAAGCGCGATTGAGGGCGCACTGGCGTCCCAGGACCGCCCGCAGGGGGTCCACCTCCCTGGCGCTGAAACCGTAGTGCAGATGGCGCGACCAGCCCTCGGCGAGTTTGAAACGCCGCGAGCGCTTGCCGAGCCGCCGGGCGTCCGCCTCGATTTTGGCGTCAAAGGAATCCATCCCCTGACTGGCGACCAGCCACGCCATCTGACTCTTGTGCTCCAGCAGCGCGCGACGTTTCACGGGCTGGGTGCTGGTGATGTTGACAAAAATTTCCGGCGGCGCCAGGCGGCGCAACGGATCGCGCATGGAATGGGGGATGCAATGGTAGATGGTGAGATCGTAATCGGCCGTGGGCCGGGGCGGAAGGGATTGGAAGTTCGGCATCGCGTGCGTGAAAGCCGCTGAAACGACCACGCGACAGGTGTTGGTGTGGTCTTCCATGTAATCCACCGGCGGATGCGTCAACACGATCGTGGGTTGCACTTCGCGGATGACCGCCGCCACGCGCCGGATCAATTTGAGGTCGTAAAAAATCTCCATGTCGTTGACGAACGGAGGATGGAAGTGCGCGCCGAGGACTTTGGCCGCGCGTCTGGCCTCCCCCAGACGAATGCGCGCCAACTGCCGCGGCCCGTATTCCTGGCTGCCGTGGCAGCCGTTGGCCAGGGTTTGGTAATGGATTTCATACCCGGCGCGTTGCAACAGCACGAGCGTGCCGGCCATCAAAAATTCGATGTCGTCAGGATGCGCGCCAATGGCGAGTGCGGTCGGTTTGGGCATGGCGATAAGGTTGGCTTTGGTGCTGCGTCAGAGTCGGACCGGTTTTCCGGTGGCGGCTGACTTATCCGCCGCGTAAATGATCTCGTGGGTTTTGGCGGCGGTTTCCAGATTGGTGAATGGCATTTCCTTCCCGTCGGCAATCGCCTTGAAGAACGCCTCGAACTGCGCGGCGTACGGGTGATCTGAGACATCGCCGGAATCCGCCAGCTTCAGCGCCAGCTGGCTCCACTGCTGTTTGTTCGTGCCCAGTTTGTTGGAGTGAAATTTGTTGTCCAGGAGCGAGCCTTCACTGCCGATCAGGTGGGTGTGCAGGTAATAAGGTTGCAGGCAATCAATGGAGACCGCCGTTTTGCCAATGCGCCCGTCCTTGAACTTCAAAATCGTGGTGCTGGTGGTCGGATATTCGTAACCGCGAAAAATGGGATTGGCGGATTTTGCGTTGTAGCTCATCACGCTTTCCACCTCGCCATCCATGCAAAACAGCAGGGCGTCCAACGCGTGGCAGCCGGCGGAAAGCAGCGCGCTCCCCCCCTCGTTGCGTTTGACATTCCAACGGAATTGACCATACCACGGACCAATGCCGTGATAATAATCCACTTCCGCATAATGCAATTTGCCGAGGACTCCGGCTTCCAGGACGGCGCGGGTGGTTTGGAATTGGCTGGAATAGCGCAGCTCAAACCCGGCGCAGGTCTTCACGCGCGCTTGCCGCACCGCTTGTTGCAATGCGCGCAAATCCTTGAGCGAAAGCGCCAGCGGTTTCTCCAGAATCAGATGTTTGCCGGCCCGCGCCGCCTGCACCGCCTGGCGCACGTGCAGGCTGGGCAGGCTGCAGATCGAGACGACGTGAATCTCGGGATTTGCCAACATCACCTCCAGGTCATTGTAAACGGTGAGGTCGCATCCGTATTGCCGGCTCAGGCTCCCCCCATCCAGCGGGCGGGCGGAACAAATGGCCGTGACCCGGCCGAGCGAACTGGCATTGATGGCGGGAATGTGCGCCGTGGCGACCCAACCGTAACCGATAATCCCCACATTGAGTTTTTTCATGCTTGCATCCGTTAAACTAAATCAACTGACCGTGTCGCTGGTCATGCCAACGCGTTTCCCGTCGGTTGTCAAAACAAAATCCCCACAGTGTTGGGAAAAGCTGGGCAAATCGTGCCCCCGTGGTGAAGCTGCAGGTGATGAACACGCAGCGGCGCGCGCATAAACCAACTGAATCATTGCGACCGGACAATCGTGTCGCCAGAGCGCGGGCCGGCGCAATCCTCGAATCATTCGCCCGGGTCTGGACTTGCAGCGCATCGCCCCAGGAACCATGCTCACCCCCATGCCGACGGACACGCCAAGCAAACCAGCCGCACCCGCCGGGTCGCCACCCGCCTCACGCGGCCAGGCGGCGTTACAAACTTTTATCAGCGCGTCAGGCCGGGCCGGGCTTCTGGTCGGCACCGCCTTGTGCTTCCTGGTCCTTAAATCAACGGCAGCTCCCGCCACCGGACCGCTGCGCGCTCATCCGGATAATCCGCGCTATTTCACGGACGGCACCCGCTTGCCGGGCGGCGCGTTGCGCGCGGTCTATCTCACGGGATCGCACACCTGGAACAATCTTGTGGACATGGGGCGAAGCAATCCACCCGAGCCGTTTGACTGGGAGGCTTACCTCAATTTCCTGCAAAACCACGGTCATAACTTCATCCGCTTATGGACGTGGGATTCCACCACCTGGGACACCCGCGCGAACGGCGTCCTGAAAAAAGACTTCATTCATCACGTCGCGCCCTTACCGTGGCGACGAACCGGTCCGGGCAACGCGCTGGACGGGGAACCGAAATTCAATCTGAACGAGTTCAATCCTGAATACTTCCATCGCCTGCGCGCGCGGGTGGCGGCCGCCGGAACACGCGGCATCTATGTCAGTGTGATGCTGTTCGAGGGTTGGGGTTTGTTTCACGGCAACCGGCGGCGCGGCACTGATGACGGTTGGGCCTGGCGCTCCCATCCCCTGAATCCAGCCAATAATCTTCAAGCTCCCGCCGTTGCGGATGCGGACGCGTTCAGCGGACGCATTCATACCCGGCGCAACCCCGAGGTTAACGCCTGGCAAGCGGCGTACCTCCGCAACGTCGTAACCACACTGAATGACCTGGACAACGTGCTCTACGAAGTGATCAATGAGGGCGGCGAAAAGGAATGGAACTGGTGGGTGATCCAAACGGTTCAGGATTGCGAGCGCACCCAACCGAAACAACATCCGGTCGGAAACACCGGGCACGGCGCGGAACGCCTGCCCTCGCTGCTGGCCAGTCCAGCAGATTGGATTTCGCCCGGACGCGTGGACGGCTTTGGTGAAAATCCACCCGCTTGGAATGAACAACGAGTCAGCCTGCTGGACACCGATCATATCTGGGGCGTCGGGGGCAATGCCGACTGGGTTTGGAAGAGCTTCGTCCGGGGCCACAATCCGATTTTCATGGACCCATACGATGGTTCAGTATTGGGTGTGGATCGTGGTTGGGAACCCATTCGCGCGGCTCTGGGACGAACCCGATACATTGCCGAACAAATGAATCTGGCGTCCATGACTCCTCGCAATGAACTTGCTTCCACTGGCTATTGCCTTGCTTGCCCCGGCGAGGAATACCTCGTTTACCAGCCAGTTGGTGCGCAGCCGTTCTCGCTCGAACTCAAAGCCGGGACCTACCAAATCGAGTGGATTCATCCGACGCGATCCGAACGCGCGTCGCCGGAGCGCCTCCAAGCCGGCGACGGCGCCCACGAGTTCAAAGCTCCCTTTCCCGGCGCCGCCGCACTGCACGTTAAATCCTCAAAGTTATAAACGCTCTTCGCACCAGCCGGCCGAGTCCAAATGCCAGCCGCCTGATCCAGCCCCGGACCGGATTCAGCGCTGCCCCGCGTCCCTGACGACAGATCCGGCTAATCGCCCTGATCCGAGGCCGGTTCGCGGGGACGCTTGCAAACGGGCCCGCATGGGTTATTAACATCGCGCGGCGGAACTGGAGTCACCATGACCACCATACTGGGCATCTCGGCATTTTATCACGACAGCGCGGCCGCGTTGTTGGTGGATGGCGAGATCGTGGCCGCTGCTCAAGAGGAACGGTTTACCCGGCAAAAGCACGACGCGACCTTCCCCACTCAGGCCGTGGCTTATTGTTTGCAGGAAGCCAACTTGGATGCCCAGGACCTCGACTACATCGTCTTTTATGACAAACCGCTCACGAAATTTGAACGGCTGCTGGAAACTTATCTGGCTCATGCTCCCGCCGGCTTTCGTAGTTTCCGGCTCGCCGTGCCCATCTGGTTGAAGGACAAACTGCACCTGCGCCGCGCCTTGCGTCGCCATCTCCCACAAGCCCGGCACGTGCCGCTGGTTTTCACCGACCATCACGAGAGCCACGCCGCCAGCGCCTTTTTCCCGAGTCCATTTGAGCAAGCCGCGATTCTGACGGTGGATGGCGTGGGCGAGTGGAGCACGGCCACGTGGGGCGTGGGGGAAGGCAACCGGCTGCGACTGCACGCCGAACTGCGCTTCCCCCATTCGATCGGCCTGCTTTATTCCGCATTCACTTATTACTGCGGGTTCAAGGTCAACAGCGGCGAGTACAAACTCATGGGACTGGCCCCTTACGGTCAACCGATCTATCGCGGGCTGATCCTCCAGGAACTGCTCGACCTGAAAGCGGACGGCAGTTTCTGGATGAATCAGGATTACTTCAACTATTGCCAGGGACTGACCATGACCAGCGCAAAATTCCATCGCCGATTCGGCGGCCCGCCCCGCCGCCCGGAGACGGCGCTGGAACAACGGCACATGGACCTGGCGGCGAGCATTCAGGCAGTCACCGAGGAAATTCTGCTGCGCATGGCGCGGGAAGTGCACCGGCAAACTGGAAGGCGGAAGCTGGTGCTGGCCGGCGGGGTGGCCCTGAATTGCGTCGCCAACGGTCGCCTGTTGCGGGAAGGCCCGTTTGAAGAGTTGTGGATTCAACCCGCGGCGGGCGACGCGGGTGGGGCCCTGGGCGCCGCGCTGTTCGTCTGGTACCAGCTGCTCGAAAATCCGCGCGCACCCCGGGAGGGCGACGCACAAAAGGGCAGTTTCCTCGGTCCGCAATTTTCCCGGGCAGAGATTGAAAGCTTTCTGCACGAGACCGGGGCAACCTACACCCGGTTTGACGACGAAGCCCGCCTGCTGGCGGAGGTGGCACGCTGGCTTGCGGAGGGAAAAATCATCGGTTGGTTCCACGGCCGCATGGAGTTCGGTCCGCGCGCGCTCGGAGCGCGCAGCATCCTGGGCGATCCCCGCGATCCCGCCATGCAGGCCAGAATGAACTTGTGCATCAAGTTCCGGGAAAGCTTTCGTCCGTTTGCCCCCTGCGTCTTGCGGGAGCGCGCGGCGGATTATTTCGCGCTCCGAGCCGATCAGGAAAGCCCCTACATGCTGCTCGTTGCCGACCTCCTGGAAAAACACCGCCGGCAACTCTCCGCGGCTCAGATCCATCAAATGCGAACCGATCCCGATTTGCGTCAACGGATCAATATCGTGCGCTCCACGCTACCCGCCGTGACTCACCTGGATTACAGCGCCCGGGTGCAAACCGTGGACGCTTCGCGTCACGGCCGGTTCCATCGCCTGCTCACAGCTTTCGCGGAACATACCGGCTGCCCGGTGCTGATCAACACCAGCTTCAACATTCGCGGTGAACCCATCGTCGCCACGCCGCACGACGCGCACCAGTGTTTTCTCGCCACGGACCTGGACGTGCTCGTGTTGGAGGATTTTGTGTTGCACAAGGAGCAGCAGAAAAACACACTCACCCCGACGCAACGCGCCCAACACATGACCCGATTTGAACTCGATTAGACGGCTGCCCCGTGCCGGCACATGAAATGGACCGATCTCCAGCTGCATCCGAACCGGAAGATGTTGCGGCAATTCGCAGCCGCCTGGCTGGTGGCCTGGCTGCTGCTCGCGGGGCGACTGTGGGTGCAACCCGGGCGCCAGCAGGTCGCCCTTCTGCTGGCGGGGGTGGCGGTGGGGATTGGGGGACTGGGCTGGGTCCGGCCGGACCGCATCCGCTGGTGTTACGTGGCGGCGATGGTTCTGGCCTTTCCCATTGGCTGGCTGGTTTCGCAGCTTGTGCTGGCGCTGATTTTTTACGGACTGATCACCCCCCTGGCATTGGTCTTTCGCGGGCGTGGACGCGATCCGCTGCAACGCGCGCGGCCCGCTTCCGATGAAAGCCTCTGGCGGCCGAAAGCCTCACCGGCGGACGTGCGTCGCTATTTTCGCCAGTATTGAAAGGACACCTTGAATTGCCGCGCATGAGCCAACGCAAACCAAAAGATTTCGAACGGGCCGCCCGGGAACAATCCTCGCCGGGATTTTTCGCCGAGCTTTGGGGGTTCTTGCGCGAGAACAAAAAGTGGTGGCTGATTCCGATCCTCCTCGTCCTGCTGATTTTGGGCGTGCTGGTCCTCTTGTCCGGCACGGGCGCCGCGCCCTTCATTTACACGCTATTTTAGCCGCGCGAACCCCGGCGGATTCGTCTGGAACAGCCCCGAACCCTCGCCGCCCGGGTCCGGGCGCGACTGGCGGCGCGCCGACCGGATCGCATCCGCTGTCGAGGAACGCAGCGGGGACGGGATGTCCGGAGCGTCGGGAGGTTTCCCGCTTCCGCCGCCGGCGCGGCGGCATGCAGACTATGGCGCGGTGGATGTCGCCGCCGGCGCAGAAAACCTCCGCGCAAATGGCGGGGCCGGCTTCCCTTTGGATTCCCGGTTGTGCGCCCGTACATCCAGGATGATTTTCAGAAGCACCAACAACGCCAAAGCGCCCTGGGGCGCATGCAGCTGCAAAATGAGAAATGCGCCGCCCAGAATGGCGATGTGCAACACCACCACCCGGCCGTACGGAGACTGCATCGCGTTGGTCAACGAGGCGGTGCGAAATTCACCCCGCCACAGAAAATTGTAAACAAACGCAAACCCGTGGCTCGCCAGAAGGGCCGCCGCGGCATAGCCCAGGTGCAACTGTCCAATCGTCCGGATTACGTCGCTCCACTGGGCGGCCGACGCACCCTGTCGGAAGGCGCCGCCGAAAAGGCCGATGATAAACGCTCCATGGACAAGCGTAAAAATGCCATAGTGGAAGCAGAAGAACGGCACGAGGAACATTTTGACGAGCCACAAGCCGCGTTCCTGCGGCTGGCAACACAACATGCGCAGGGCGTTGACACCTCCGATGATCAGGTTTTCCAGCCAGAAGAGAAGCACCACCGCATACACCTCCCAGCCGAGCGCCAGCACGCCGTAGAGCGGGACCAGGTTGGCGAGTATCAGGGTGATCAGCGTGGGGGAAAGCCACTGGCCGGATCGCGACGGAACGTCATTCATCCCCGGATTCCCCGCAAAATCTTTGCCAATTCACGTGGCGTTCCGAAGCTCCCTCTGAAACCGCACGCCCCGGGACACATTCTACTTGCTCCCACGCCGGGAATGACCTACGCATGACGCTTGTAAACCACCGGATCCGACGCAGGTGGCCCCCGAGTGGATGAGCCATCATCAATCAGGACCGAAGCCAGCAAGCACACTTTATGCAAAATCACGTCACCCGTCGCAAATTTCTGGGCAGCACCACCGTGGCCGGCGCCGGCCTCGCGGTTGGTCTGCCGCAAATCACCCGCGGCGCAGAAGCCGCCGCCAAACCCGCGGCACTGGGTGGCAGCAAGGCTTTTTCCGGGAGCTTCCCGGGCTGGCCAGTTGTTGAGGCCGCCGAGGAAGAAGCGGTTCTCGCCACCTTGCGCTCGAAGCATTGGTACCGCGGTTCCGGCAAGAATGTGGCGCGTTTCGAAGACGCCTACCAGCAACTGACCGGTGCCCGACACGCCCTCGCCACCGCCAGCGGCACCGCCGCCCTCACCACCGCCCTGGGCGCTTTGCATGTCGGCCCGGGCGATGAAGTAATCACCACGCCCTACACTTTTGTCGCCACCTACAACGTCATCGTGCTGAATTACGCGCTGCCCATCTTCGTGGATGTGGACCCCGAGAGTTTTCAAATTGACGCGGATAAAATTGAGGCCGCCATCACGCCCCAGACCAAGGCGCTGCTTCCGGTTCACATCGCCGGCAGCCCGGCGGATCTGGACAAAATTCTGGCGATTGGCCAGCGCCACAAACTGCCGGTCATTGAAGACGCCTGCCAGGCGCACCTTGGCGAGTGGCGCGGCCGGAAGGTTGGCACGCTGGGACTGGCAGGTTGTTTCAGCTTCCAGGCGAGTAAAAATCTGAATTCCGGCGAGGGCGGGGCCGTGCTGACCAATGATGATCAATTTGCCGACGCCTGCTACCACTTTCACACGCAGGGCCAGGCCAAAAAAGTCACCGGGGCCAGCTTCAGCTACGCGGGCACGCGGGGCTCGAATCTCCGGCTTTGCGAATTTCAGGGCGGCCTGTTGCTGGCGCAGATGACGCGCGTGGTGGCCCAAACCCAGCGGCGCACCGAGAACGCCCAATACCTGACCCAGTTGCTGCGGGAAATCCCCGGCATCACCCCCGCCAAGTTGTATCCCGGCACGACCCGCAGTGCGTATCATCTGTACATGTTCCGCTACGATCCGGAACGATTCGCCAGACTGCCGCGCGCCAAATTTCTCGCCGCGCTCGGCAAGGAAGGTGTGGGCGCTTCCGGTGGTTACGGTCCGATGCACCGTGGCGCTTACGTGGCTAATCTCGCCCAGGACCCGCACTTTCTGAAGGTGTATGGCGAAAAACGCATGCAAACGTGGCTGGAGCAAACCCGGAATTGTCCGCAAAACGACCGCGTGTGCGAGCAGGCGGTCTGGTTCACGCAAAACATGCTGCTCGGTCCGCGCACCGACATGGACCAGATTGCCGAAGCCATCCGCAAAATTCAGAAATACGCCGCGGAACTGGTGTAAACACACGTGCCCTTCACGCTGCCAGCATTACGGGCGGTGACTCCGCCGCCTCGACGAACACCGCCACCCACCTGGTTTCAGCGTCCGTTGACTGATCCCTCATGGACAGTGACGCACTGAACGGGTGGCCGGGCGGGCTTGACAACCGTTGCGCCTCACCGGGCGCAAAACAGGTGATGCCCCGTATCTGCGCGGGCGGGCAGCGCCTGCTGGCGGTCGGGATGCTGCTCGTGGCTCTGCCGTCACTGGTCGGCGGTGAGGCGGCAACGCCGAAATTGCCGCGCCTCCAACTGGCGGCGGATGCCCGCGGCTTCGTGACCAGCGACGGACGACCGTTCATTCCCTTCGGCGTAAACTACTATCGTCCCGGCACGGGTTGGGCGCCGCAGGTGTGGAAACAATTCAACGCCAGCGCCACCCGTGAGGATTTCAGACGGATGCAGGCCGCTGGCGTGAACTGCGTCCGGGTTTTTCTGAGTTTCGGCTCGTTCTATTCCACGCCGGGGCAACTGGATGCCGCCGGCCTCGCGAAGTTTGACGAGTTTCTTGAGCTGGCCGAAGCCAGCGGGATTTATGTGCATCCGACCGGTCCGGATCATTGGGAAGGCTTGCCGGACTGGGCAACACCGGATCGGTACGCCGACGAGGCGTTCCTGACGGCCTTGGAACAATTCTGGTCGGCGTTTGCCGCGCGCTATCGCGGTCGCAGCGTCATTTTCGCCTACGACCTGCTGAACGAACCCCATGTTCCGTGGGACACCCCGGCGCTGCGCGTGAAATGGAACGATTGGTTGAAACAGCGTTACGGCTCAATGGAAAACCTGGCGACAGCGTGGGGTCGCACCAATCTCCCGCCCCCCGGAGATTTTGCGCCGCCCGCGCCACAAGCGATGCCCGGCGACCGCGCACTGCTGGATTATCAGGCGTTCCGTGAATCCATTGCGGACGAATGGACGCGCCGCCAGGTCGTCGCGCTCAAAGCCGCTGATCCGCAGGCGCTCGTTACCGTCGGTCTGGTGCAATGGTCGGTGCCGAGTCTGCTCCCCAGTGTGAAGCATTATGCCGCGTTCCACCCCGGTCGGCAGGCCCGCTTTCTGGACTTCATGGAGATGCATTTCTATCCACTGGATCGGGGCGCGTTCACCTACCGCGATGCGGAGGAGGAGCAGCGCAACCTCGCCTACCTGCACGGCGTCGTGTCGGAGGTGGCCAAAACGGGCAAGCCGGTCGTCATTGCGGAGTTCGGCTGGTACGGCGGCGGCACACCCCGCTTTGACCAGGGCCGGCCTCCAGCCGCTTCCGAGGCGCAACAGGCGCAATGGTGCCGTCGCTTGATCGAGACGACCGCCGGTCTGGCTTGCGGCTGGCTCAACTGGGGATTTTACGATCAACCCGAAGCCACCGACGTCAGCGAATTAACCGGTCTGTACCGGGCCGATGGCACGGCCAAGGTGTGGGGACGCGAATTCCAACAACTCGCCAAACGCTTCGCCACGGAAGGCCTGTCCCGCACGGCCCCGCAGGTTCACGCCCGGTTGAACTGGGCGGACTGCGTGACCGATCCGGCAGCCGGCGAGCGCTGGCGCGACGCTTATGCCCAACAATTCGCTGCCGCCACTCCGCCGACCCGCCCCCCCGGCTCCGAACGCGTCATCGCCTTTTATTATCCGTGGTATGGCAACCCTGCCCGGGACGGTCGCTACGCCAATTGGAACCATCCGGTCGCCGTGCGCCACGGGCCGCCGCGCGCCTTCCCCGGCGGCGACGACATCGGCGCGAACTTCTATCCGGCACTCGGCTGTTACAGTGTGAATGACCCGGCGGTGCTGCGCGAACACGTCCGTCAATTGCAGCAGGCGGGCGTGGGAACGATCTGCGTCAGTTGGTGGGGGCGTGACACCTTCACCGACCGCGCGTTGCCCGCGTTGTTCGAAGTGGCGGAGGCCAACGGATTGAAAATCAGTTTTCATCTCGAACCCTTTCCCGGCCGCAACGCAACCACCACGCGGGATGCGGTGGGTTACTTGCTGGAAAAATTTGGCGCCTCACCCGCGCTGCAACGACTGGCGAGTCACGGCCGGCGTCCGGTCTTTTTCGTTTATGACTCCTACCTGACTCCGGCGAGCGACTGGGCGACGTTGCTGCAACCAAACGGCCGGCAGACGCTGCGCGGCACCTCCTTTGACGCCGTTGTCATTGGTCTGTGGGTGAACGCGCAGGAGGAACGGTTCATCACGGACGGCGGCTTCGATGGTTTCTACACCTACTTTGCGACGGATGGCTTCACCTACGGATCGACGATGAAAAACTGGCCGAAATTGATGGAATGGGCACGCGCCAACGGCAAGTTGTTCGTCCCCTGCGTGGCTCCGAGCTATGTTGACACCCGCATCCGCCCCTGGAACGACGCAAACACGCGCGCCCGGGAAGGTGGAGCGTATTATGATCGGATGTGGTCCGCAGCGTTGAGAGTAAGGCCGGAGCTGGTGGGCGTCACCTCGTTCAATGAGTGGCACGAAGGCACCCAGATTGAACGCGCCGTGCCGAAATGGACTCCCGGGTTCACCTACCAGGATTATCAACCGTGCGCCGCCGATTACTACCTGGAGCGCACCGCCGACTGGGTCCGCCGGCTGCTCGCGTCACCATAAATTCCGCACGGCCGCGCCTGCTCCCAACCTCTTTGACAACGGGGATGGGATTCAACGTCGGAAAGGGTTGTCGGTGCTGCCGGCTGAATCCGCGCTCCTCCTCACGGGCCCTGCAGTTCTTGAACGTGGCTTGACGCACCGCCACCGGGAAAAGGAAATTTACGCGTCCAAGCGCCGGCAGGCGGCCGGACAAATGTGTTATTGAGCTGGACGCCCAAAACTGTTCTCTTGTGGCCATGCGTGTGAATTCGCTCCGTCAACGTCTCGCGGTGTGCAGTTGGTCGCTCCAGCCCACCAGCCCGGAAGACCTGATTTCCAAACTGCAACAGACCGGCGTGAGCCGGGTGCAACTGGCGCTGGACCCGCTGCGTGATGATCCGGCCGCCTGGAGTCAGACTCCCGCCCGACTGCAGGCCGCCGGCGTCGGGATCGCCTCCGGCATGTTTGGGTGTGTCGGCGAAGATTACACCTCGCTCGAAACCATTCGCCGGACGGGCGGCATCGCTCCGGACGCCACTTGGGACCAGAACTGGAAAAACATCCAGGCCACCGCGGCGCTCGCCCGCCAGCTTGGCCTGAAATTGGTCACGTTCCATGCCGGTTTCCTGCCGCACGACCCGACCGATCCTGATTTTACCAAATTGAAACAGCGCCTGCTCCAAACGGCGGACTGTTTCCAGGCGCAGGGCGTCGCGCTGGGTTTGGAAACCGGGCAGGAAACCGCCGCGGTGCTGGCCGAATTCCTCCGCCACCTCAACCAGCCCAACGTGGGAGTGAATTTTGACCCCGCCAACATGATCCTCTACGACAAGGGCGATCCCCTCGCGGCGCTGCGCCAACTGGCGCCCTGGTTGCGGCAGGTGCATGTCAAGGATGCGCGGCGCACCCAGGTGCCCGGCACCTGGGGGGAGGAGGTCGCTGCCGGCACCGGCGAGGTGGATTGGCGGCAGTTTTTTGCCGTCCTGGCCGAACTTGGTTTTCAGGGCGATCTGTGCATCGAACGCGAAGCCGGCCAGCAACGCGTGGCGGACATCCGCACCGCGCGCGAACTGGTGGAACGACTGTAACTTTAACCCCCTATCATTATCATGAGCAACGCATCCTCCCGTCCCGTGAACGTGGCCGTCGTCGGCCTTGGTTTCATGGGAATCACCCATATCAAATCATATCAACAACTGCCCGGAGCGCGGCTGGTGGCGGTCTGCGACGCCTTTCGACAGCCGGTGGACGGCGTGCTGCCGGGCATCAGCGGCAACATCACCAGTGCGGACGCGCTGGTGCTGGGCCGGGAGGTGCGCGCCTACAAGGAATTGGGCGACCTGCTCAAGGATGACGACGTGGATCTGATTGATCTCTGCGTGCCGACTCCCCTGCACGTGCCGCAGGCCACCGCCGCCCTGGCCGCCGGCCGCCATGTGTTGTGCGAAAAACCGCTGGCGCGCACCTCCGCCCTCGCACGGGAGATTGTCGCCGCCGCCCAAACCGCCAGGGGTTTCTTCATGCCGGCCATGTGCATGCGGTTCTGGCCGGGCTGGGCCTGGTTGAAGGAATTGGCGGCGAAACAAACCTACGGCAAAATTCTCACGGCGCGTTTCCGCCGCGTGTCCGCGCCGCCCGGCTGGAGCCGTCAGGCGTACTTCAACGGCGGGGAATCGGGCGGGGCACTGCTGGACCTGCACATCCACGACACCGATTTCGTGCAGTTCGTCTTCGGCCGTCCTCAGCGCGTTTATTCCACCGGGCTCAGCCGGTTCAGCGGCGCGATTGATCATGTGGTCACGCAGTATCACGTGGCCGGTGGTGCAACGGTGCATGCGGAAGGCAGCTGGCTGCTGACCGCCGGCTTCAACATGGCCTACACGATCATGTGCGAGAGGGCCACGGTGGATTTCGACAGCGCGCGCGGCGCGGAGGCCCTGCGCATCGACGAAGAGGGTCAACCCACCCGCACCATCAAACCGGACGGCGTGGACGGTTACGTGGAGGAATTGCGCCATTTTATAACCTGCATTCAATCGGGCCGGCCGCCCTCCATCGTCACCGCCGAGGATGCGCTGGGTTCGGTGGAGATTTGTGAGGCGGAAGAACGCTCCATCCAAACCGGACAAGTCGTGACACTTTGACCACTCCCGCGGATTTTCGCGCCCACCCCTCCGACACATGCAAATTCGATCTCTCCTGGTCATGGCCCTTTCGGTTTTCGCAATGCCACATCCGCCCGCGTCCGGACAGGAAACCCTGCGCGCCGTCGGAGTCGCCAGTGTGGACATTACGCCGGACTATCCGATCCGCCTGAGTGGCTACGCCGTGCGCACCACCGAAGCGACCAATGTTGCGCAACGGATCTGGGCCAAGGCCCTGGCCATTGGCTCTGACGCAGAGGGCCCGGCGATTCTGATCACGGTGGATGCCACCGGCGTGCCCGGGCACATCCGGGATACGGTGGCCGCACGTCTGGCGCAAAAGCACATTGATCCGCTGCGCGTGACGGTTTGCTCGACCCATACCCACACCGCGCCGTTTCTGGCGGGTTATTTGCCGACCTTGTTCGGTGCGCCCCTGCCGCCGGAACACGACGCGCACGTGCAGCGCTACACGCGGGAACTGACCGCGGCGTTGGAGCATGTCGCCCTGGAGGCGCTGCGCGCCCGCAAACCGGCGCGTCTCAGTTGGACGCAGGGGCAGGCCAGTTTTGCGGCCAACCGGCGCACCAAGGACGGACCGGTGGATCATGATTTGCCGGTGCTGGCGGCGCACGGGGCGGACGGAGAATTGCGGGCGATCCTGCTCAATTACGCCTGCCATTGCACCTCCATTGACCCGCGCGAGAACGAGATCTGCGGCGACTGGGCGGGTTACGCCAGGCAATATCTGCAGGAGGAGCATCCCGGCGCCACCGCGCTGGTAATGATTGGCTGCGGCGCGGACGCCAATCCGCAACCGCGCGGCACGTTGAGTCTGGCGCAGGCGCACGGCCGCGAAATTGCCACCAACGTCACCCGCCTGTTGCAAGGCCGGCTCCAGCCGGTGAACGGTCCGCTGCGCTGCGTCGCCAAAACGATCGCCCTGCCCTTCGACACGCTGCCCACCCGGGAGGAGTTCGAGCAGCGCGCCCAAAAACAGGATTATGTGGGCTACCATGCGCGCTGGACGCTGGAAAAACTGGCGCGCGGGGAAAGTTTGCCCACCCAGCTGCCCTACCTCGTGCAAACGTGGAACTTCGGCGCGGATCTCGGAATGGTGTTTCTGCCCGGCGAGGTTGTCGTGGATTACTCCCGGCGGTTGAAACAGGAATTGGATGCCCGCCGGCTTTGGGTCAACGCATATGCCAATGATGTGCCGTGTTACATTCCGTCCGAACGGATCCTCGCCGAGGGCGGTTATGAAGGCGGCGGCGCCATGACGTATTACGGCCAGCCCACCCGGCTCGCGCCGGGCGTCGAACAGTTGATCGTGAGCGCGGTGCGGGAACTGATCCCCGGCGATTTTGCGCGCCCCTGACGGCGCGCGCCGGGGCCGGTTCAGGCATCCATGTCCTTCCATTTCCGGGCGGCACGACCGTCATTCCGACGCCTGTCACTTCATTGCCGGCGTAAGCATTATTGCCACCCCCCATCGCCGGCTCTGGCCGTCTGGCGCTTGGGGCCTACGCTCCCGATGAAAATTTGCCAATGCCTCGCTGGCAATGCCCTGGAGCGGTTAGTGCATCCCGGTTGCAGGATGCATGATCCTGCTGGAATTGGGCGATGGACAGGGGCACATTCTTAGCGACTTCGGTTCATGCATTCAGACAGCGAATCAACCACAGAGCGGGCGACGCACGTCGGGTTGTTCGTCACCACGCGCTGGAGCGTCGTGCTGGCGGCCGGGGAAGACTCACTGGCTGGGCGGACGGCGCTGGAAACATTGTGCCGGATTTATTGGTTTTCCGTGTACGCGCTGGTGCGCCGCAGCGGACAGGATCCGACTGCGGCGGCGGATTTCACCCAGGAGTTTTTTGCGCGGCTGCTTTCAAAGGACGGCTTGGCCCAGGCCCGACGGGAGCGCGGGCGCTTCCGTTCCTTCCTGGCGCAATGCGTCCGGAATTTTCTCGCGGATGAATGGGACAAACGGATCGCTCAGAAGCGTGGTGGAGACGTTGCGCCCATCTCCATCGAGGCGGAGGCGGCCGAGGGGCGGTATTTGGAGGGCGCGGACCACGATTCGCCGGATGTGTTGTTCGATCGCGCCTGGGTGAAGCAATTGCTCGCGGAATCCCATGCGCGGCTGGTCCGCGAGTTCGCCGCCACCGGAAGGAGGGAAATTCTCAATGTGCTGGACCAGCTCGGCGAGCCCGATGCGCCGTCCCTGGCGGAATCCGCCGCGCGTTTGCAACTGCCGGTCAACACCCTCAAGTCCCACCTGCATCGGGCGCGGCAACGGCAGGCGGCGATTTTGCGGGAGTTGATTGCCGAGACTGTTGCGTCGCCAGTCGAGGTGGAGGCGGAATTGAAACACCTGCTCGAAGTGTGGCGCGTATGAATTTCGCAACCCGCCGCCGTTTATTCCGTAGGACAGGAGGGTGACGCGCTTGAAAACATGCACGGATTGCGGCGGCTTGATGAGCTGTGAGGCGGGCCTTGGGCTCTGTCCCGCCTGCCTGTTGCGGACGGCGTTGCAAGTGGATGCCGAGGTGGAAAGTGGAAGGTGGGCGGGTGAAGCGTCGCGGACGGCCGATTACGAAATCTTGGAGGAAATCGCCCGCGGGGGAATGGGGGTGGTCTATCGTGCCCGGCAACGGAGTTTGAATCGCCCTGTGGCGCTCAAGGTGTTGCTGGGTGGATTGTTTGCGGGCGAGGAAGGCCGCCGGCGCATGAAGTCCGAAGCCTCTCTGGCCGCGCGGTTGCGACATCCGAATATCGTGCCCGTCTTCGACACCGGTTCTCTCGATGGACAGCCGTTTTATTCGATGGCGTTTATCGAGGGGCGGACCTTGGCGGAGGTGGTGCAGCATGGGCCGCTCGCGCCGAGTCGGGCTGCGCGTTATCTGGCGCGCATGGCTGAGGCGGTTCATTACGCGCATGGCGAGGGGGTGCTGCATCGTGATCTCAAGCCGTCGAACGTGTTGATTGACGCGAGTGACGAGCCGCACGTCACGGATTTCGGTCTGGCCAAAGCGCTGGATGCCGCGCCACAAACGCTCACCGGCGGCGTGCTCGGTTCGCCCGCGTATATGCCACCGGAGCAGGCGTTGGGACAACCCGCCGAGGTCACCGCGCGCAGTGATGTTTATTCGCTGGGCGCGATTCTTTACGAACTGCTCACGGGGCGGCCGCCGTTTCAGGGAACGAGCCTCGCCGCCGTCATCGCGCAGGTGAAGGACTCGGATCCGGTCGCGCCGCGGCGGTTGAATCCCAGCATCCCGGCCGACTTGGAAACCGTTTGTCTCAAGTGCCTCGAAAAGTCGCCGGCCCGGCGCTACGCCCAGGCGGGGGAATTGGCGGAGGATTTGCAGCGCTTCCTGCGGGATGAACCCGTTCACGCCCGCCCGGTCGGCCCGCTTGGTCGCGCCGCGCGTTGGGCGCAGCGCCAGCCAATGGCGGCAACTTCAATTGGCACGTCCGTTCTGCTATTACTGCTGACTGTCGCGGTGGTGGGAGGAAGTTCCCTGCGGATTCGCGAATCCCGCGACATTGCCCAAGCCCGGCTCGCGGACGCGTTGTTCTCCGAGGCACGGGCGCTGCGGGCCGCCAACGAGCCCGGCTGGCGGGCGCGGGTGCGGGACAATCTGGTGGAGGTGCGAAGGCTCGATGCAACCGGACGGCTGGCGGCGGCGCTCCGCCACGAGGCCATCGCGGCCCTGGCGCGGCCGGATTTGCTGCGCCACATCGTGACAAATGTGCCGCCGGTGGCGGACGAAATGCTCGTATGCTTTGATCGCGAATTCGAGCGCGTGGCCCTGTGGCATGATGACGAGGCGGCCATTGCGATTTATCGCGTGGCTGATGCGGCAAAACTGATGGCGTGGTCGCTGCCCAAACCGGATGAATTGCGCGCGTTCAGCGCCGATGGCCGGCATCTGCTGGTGCGGCACGGCGGGGTGATGTCGGTTTGGCATACGGCAACCGGCGATGTGGTGCTGTCCGGCGCGGGGTCGGAAAGTCATCGCCAGTTCAACGGCGCGGCGTTCAGTCCGGACGGCACGCGCTTGGGTCGCGGCGAAACGAACGGCTGGGTGCGCATTTACGATCTCACGCAGAATTCGCCGCGGGTCGTGAGTGCGTGGCGCACTCCGGAGCAGTTGCCGGTGACGACGGTGGCGTGGTCGCCGGATGGTGATGCGCTGGCGCTGACCCTTGAGGACTTTACTGTGGCAGTTTGTACGGCTGACACTGGCCAGGTGCGCTGGACCCGCCGGTTTCCGGCGCAGATATGGAACGTGACTTGGGACAACCCGCTCGACTGGCTGGTGCTGCAGACAGGTGAGGACCGGGTGATCGCGTTCGCGGCGGCGACCGGCCGGGAGGTGCATCGCTACAATCAAATTACCGATGGTCGCACGATGAGCCTCATTGATCCGCGGGGGGAAATGCTGGTGACTTCGCGGTTGAGTCACGGCACAAAATTCTTCCATCCGCACACTGGCGCGCAATTGCTGGGCGACAGATCCGGTGCCTGGCATTTGCATTTCGACGTCGTCGGGCGCCGGCTCGGCTCGCTGCTGGATGACCGCCGCCCGCTGTGGCTGGAGTGGTCGCCGTCGCCCGTCCGGCGGGAGTTGTTCAGTCCGGGGGATCCCTTCATCCATCAACGGATCGAGTTCCGCGCCGATGGTCGCTGGCTGGCTTCGTTGAATGCGGACGAAGTGTTGCTGTGGGACGCGAATTCGTGGGAAGTCGGGGCGCGATTGAATCTGCCCCGGGCGGAACTCGGGCCGTTCGAAACCGGCGGACGATCGTTGCTCGTCGTGCAATCCAATCAACTGTTCCGCGTGGCGGTGAGCGATACGGGGTTTGGCCGGCCGGAATTATTGTTCACCGCCGGTCGGCTGGCGTCCCCCGCGCAATCCTGTGACGGGACGATTGCCGTGCCGGATGTGACGGACAACGTGGTATGGCTGCAACGCGGCTCCGAGTGGATGCGGTTGCCGATTGACATGTTCCCGGTCATGCCCGTGTTCAGTCCCGATGGCCGCTGGCTGGCGTGCCCGTCGTATGGGGGCGGTCGGTTGCTCCTGTTTGACACGCGGCAACCGGAAGCGCCGCCGCAGACCCTGCCCAATTCCCGTGGCCGACCCAAGTTCAGTCCAGACGGCAGGTGGCTCGTGACGTTGGATCGTGACGCGCATGTGCGGCGGGTGGGCGATTGGCAACCCGTGCAGAGGTTTGCCGAAGACGTCATCGCGCGCAGCATGAGGGCGGAATTTTCCCCCGACGGTCGGTGGCTCGCCATCGTCCAGCACGGCGGCATTGTGCGCTTGCTGGAAGCGGAAACGTGGAAACCATTTGCCGTGCTGGATGGACCGGATGGGGGGAGATTTTTTGACATTGCTTTCCATCCCGATGGGAAATCCCTCCTGCTGGCGCAAGACCACGGGGTGATTCACGTGTGGCAACTGCCTGAACTTCGCGCCGAGCTGGCGAAGCTGGGCCTGGATTGGTAGGCAGGGAGGTTTTTCAGCCAGCCGATGCCCGGGAGTATCCAATCCCGGGTTTTTGCCCCATTGCACGCAAAGTCCCCGCACTGCAAATGGAATCAGACGACTGGACGGTTCGCCTTACATTTTCTGCAACCGCTGGCAACAAGTTCCGTATTTACAAAACATGAGCAGGATTTTTGTGCTGCATCCGCCGCGTGATTATGCGTCGTAAGCGAGGTTTTACAGGAATTGCCCTGCCCAGTCTGTTGCTGACGCCAATGCTCTTGGGCGCGATTTCAGCCCGCGCGGCCATCACGTACTCGATGGGCGTGCCGATCATTACAAACTACGCCGCGCCCGGTTACGTCATTGACTCGGATGCCTCCCGGGGACAAACGAACTATTTCCGCCATCTGCTGCCAGTGCGGATGCCGGTGATCGTGGGGAAAACTGGCGCGGGGCAGGAGAGCAGCGCGGCCATGGCCGTGCGATTTCGGTTGCGCAACCAGGCCACCGGGGAATTGCATCCCTTGCAGGGCGGGGCCACCACGATTACGACCTCACCGCAATCGGCGCTCTTTCTCTCGCCTGGCACGAACACCCTGAATTTCAACACGAATCTCATTCCCACTGCCAAACTTGATCCTTATGTGAACTATCGCGTCGAGGCGGAAGTTTACCAAACCAGCGGCGGCGCGCTCCTCGGCACCAACCAATCCGTCAATCGCACGTTCATTCATTTTCGCGGGCCGTGGGGTTCGGATACGGCGCTGAACGTCGTGCCCATGTTCACCGCGACCTCCCTGACGCAACGCTGGCTCGCGAACACGGATCTCGCGCAAACCAACCTGCTTGCCGACGTTACTTTCACCCTGCATCGCTACGATCAACCCACGGTGTCGCCGGCCACCAACACGGTACTGGTGCGATACGTGATTGAACTCCACGCAAACGGCGCGCCGGAGACGCCCATTCCGCTGGCCAGCGGCGTCTTTAACGCCGATCCGTCGCCGGCCGTGCCGACATATCTTACCGGGAGTGGCGGGTTGCTGCAGCGACCGGCCACGGTGGGGTTCACGCGGCAGATTGCCTACCGTCCCGCGCCCGGGGTGCAATTGGATTCCGTCGGCAAAACGCACCGGCTGCGCGTGCGGCTCGAACACATCGAAGATCCCCCCACGTTCACGTATGTGGCCGGTCCCACCGGAACGACCGGCTTTCTGCGCTTCCTGCACTTCAATGGCCAACTTGAATTCGGTTCGATGCTGACGACCATTCGCTCGATCACCAACAATCCCATCACCGGCGCAACAGTGGTCAGTCCGGACCTTCACACCACGCTGGGCCTCGCGCTCAACGGCGCGACGCTGGATGGTTTTCCCGGTTACACCGCCGGCCCGGGTTCCATCAGCATCGGCCTGCGATCGGATGGCTCGGCGTATTGTCGTTCGCCTTCGAGTATCGGGCTGGTGCCGCCGGGCATTGATCTCGCGGAAATGAACGGGGTGCGATTCTTTCGCAATCAACTCACGCTGGATGCCGCCGGGGCGAAGGCGGGACAGTTGGAAGTGATTTTGCCCGCCGGCTTCGGTTGGGCCACCACGAACAACGCGCGGCGGCTGGAGGGTACGATGATCTTCAACGGCCCGCATCAACTGGACTCGCAATTGTTGCCGACGGCGGACCTCACGGTTACGCCCCCGGGCGGCAACCAGCTCTGGGTGGCTGAGGAAACCAAACCCGCCACGGTGCGGGTGAGCAGCCTCACGTGGCGGCGGTTGCTGGGACGATTCGAGATGCCGACGTTCAGTCCTGCGAGCGTCTTCCATGTGCAACAGCATCAATACACCGCGCTCTCCAATGCGCCCGTGGCCGCCGCTTACAAAACCAAGCCCTCCAACGATGCATATTGGCGCACGGTGTCGGGGGTGGGGACGGATTTCGTGGTGACGGCGGGTTACAAGGCCGGTGCGGAATTGTCGGGGGAGTTTGAATTCGGCGGCAATGGGGGCTGGGTTCACGTCGCGCATTTTCCCGAACGCGCGGCATTTCTTTCCGGCACCGGGTTGATGCGCGTGGTCAACGACCGGGTGCAAACGGAAGACAGTCACTTGAATCTTGCCGCGGCGCCGGGATTCGTCACGGTGCCGGTCTCGGCGGATTGCGTTGAACCGGGATGCGGCACGACTTCGCCAACCAATGCGTTCCTCTACCCGGACAATCTGCAACTGCGCTTCACCACCGATGGTGGCTTGGTGGGTGTGGGCGACATCACCCCGGATTTCGCGTTGCGCTGGGGCTGGATTCCGTCGCTCGGAAGTTACGCGCATCAAACGGATGCCTTCGCGCGCGGCAGTGTGCATTGGCCGGGACACTTTCTGCACGGGCAATACAACAATGTGCTGGGCGAATTCCCGCAGGACCGGCGGCCCGGAGTTATTCTGCTGTCGGGCGCGAATCCCGCCACCGGCGACGTAACCGAGCGGCCGGGGAACTTCGGCTCGTATTGGTTGGGACACGCCGATTACGCGGGCATGAACTTCCGTGCCGGCCCGAGCAATTCCATCACCGCCTCCGGGTTGCTGGGCCAAAGCACGCTCGGCGGCGGACAATACGGCCCGTATGATTTGAAAGGCCGCTCGAAGTATTACGTCCGCCGGAGCGGCATTTCGGGCATTCACGACAAGGTGCAAACCGCCCCGCAGCTTGTGCTCATCAACGGCTATCAGTTCACCTTCCTCAATTTCGGTCTCGCGTTCCTTTCGAACGAAAACGTGGATTCCCGCACGGAGGGCAGTCTGTATCTCCCGTATCCCACCGATGCCACCATTGCGTTCGAGAGGCTGATGTTCCTGTGCAACGGCGCGCTCGATAAAGCCGACGTGCAAAACGGACCGCAGTCCATCGTGGCGAAATACTGGGAGGCGCCGCTGGATGTTTCGGCGATTGAATTCACCCGCGACCCGGCGCAACTCTGCAATCCGGGCAACGGCTTTCTCGCGCTTGGCGTGGATGCCTGCATGGCGCACGTCAGCGATTCGTTTCAGGGCAAACTGGGCGTGTTTCCGCATGGCAACTTCATTCCGCGCAACGGCGGGCCGACGAATCTTGACTCGCGATTGCTCGCGCCGTCCCAAGTGAAAGTTCGCGGACCGCGCCGCGCGGCTCCGGGAGCGAGTGGTTATGAAACGTATTATGTCACGCCGACGGTTGGGGCGTTCTTCAACACATTGGGCAACGCGCCCAATTACGTGCATCCCAATCCCGGCCCGGGCGCGTTGGAAAAAGGGTTCATCAATCTGCCCGGCCTCGTGAAAGTGTCGTTCTTCGAGGCGTTGCCGGCGCATCTGCAAACGGCGTCGCATCGCCCGCCCGCGAATCCGGACAATCCTGGTGTTTGGGGCAATGCGGAAATCTTCCTGGCCAACGGCACGTGGAGCAGCAAGAGCTTCTTCCAAAACGGTTATCACGATCCCGACAATCGCGGCTTCCCGGGCAGCACGGCGGCGAATCTGTTGAACTACCGCACCAACGCGACTTACTTCACGCGCGCCAAACAGGAATGGCTCGGCGGCGCGATTGATTTCAATTTCCCGGTGCGCTGGGATTTCCCGACCCGTTCGTTCCGTTCGGTGACGCCGATCAAGGACGATTTCGTGGTGCTCAACATGGAACAACGCATCGCCTATCTCAGTGCCGAACGCGCAGAAGTCCGGTTCGGCGCCCAGGTCGGTTTGCCACAGGTGAACCTTGCGAACTTCGTTTTGGATACGGTGGGCGAGGCGACCGGCATGGCCACGGTCATCAGCAACGCGCTTGGCAGCGCGGTGGTCGGCTCCTTAAACACCGGCTTGGAGCGCATGAACGGCTTGCTGGCGGATCGCATGGAGGAACACTTCGAACGATTTCTTGGCAGCAGCTTGGATTCGCTGGCGAATCAGATTCACGCGCATCTGTTGACGCAATGGACCGGCACGGGTTGGGTCGGCGGCACTGCGCCGTCGTTGTCCAACTACTTTGCGGGAGCATTCCCGCTGGTGGAGCAGCAAATTTGGAGCAAACTCGGGGGCGGGCCGGGATCGCAAATCGCCGAACTGGGCAGTGCGTTGGATCAAACCATCGCCGCGCTCGACACCTTCACCGGGCCGCAGGGGTTGCTGCGACCCGGCGTCAATGGCGCGGTGGACCCGGCGCTCATGCGAACCTTGGTGCGCGTCCTCGTCGAGGAACTTGCCGCCGAAGTCAGCGGCAACCTGGCCGCGGTGGTGGGGAATCTCGCGGCGGCGGAACTCGACGCGTTGTTCGTGCCACATCTCGAATCCGCCGCGCCGACGTTGGCGGACCTGCGCAATGCCTGTGTGGAGCTGCGCACGGCGCTGTTCCAGGTGCGCACCTCGTTGAATGGTCAATTCGGGACGGAACTCAACAGCCTGCTGGCCGCCGCGTTGAGCAGTGAGTTTGCCGCGCTCAACGAGCAAATCCGCAGCAACATTCGCAGTTACCTCGGCACGTTCAACGCCAACAACCGGTTTAACCTCGCCAGCACGACGGTCGTGAAACAAAAACTGCGACGCAGTGTGACGGACAAGTTTTACGCCACGGCCTACGTCGCCAACGTGCAGAGCACCATCAAGCAGCGCGTCTTTGATTTGAACGGCGCGTTGCGCAGCGCGCTGGATTCAACGTTTGGCCAGGTGAACGAGATTGTGAAGGGCGCGCTGACCTCGGCCTTCACGGATCTGGACCTGGGTTTTAGCAATGTGCTGGGATTGTTTGGTCCGGCGATGGCGAGCGCGGGCATTGATGGTTACGCCATTTTCAACGGCGACGCCCTGCGGCAGGTGCGGGTGGACGCGAAGTTCCAATGGTCCGTTCCCGAAAAGACCACGTTCAACGCGTTCATGGAGATCAATCAATACCAGTCCGGCGCGGACGATTCCCCGTGCGGCGTGGCGGGGATGGATGCGGCGGAAGTCATCCTGGGCGCGGTCAATGTGCCGTTCGATTTTCTGAGTCCGGATTTACGGGCGGACATCAACACCAAGTTTTCGTTCGCCATCACGCCGCAGGGGAAATTACAGCCCATCGGTTTCGCTGGTTCGGTGCAGAAGACGGCGGGCGAGGTTTCTTTTGAGGCGTTCTCGATTACGGATCTTGCCGTGGCGGTGGCGTTTGGGGCCGAGGAGAATTATTTGTCCGCCGCCTTGGGATTGCGGTTCAACAGTTACAAGGCCAAGGGCGGCATCTTCTTTGGGCGCACCTGTTCGCTCGCGCCGATCATGATGTGGGACCTGTTCGCGGCGGGCGCGCTGGGCCAGCCGAATCCGACGTTCACCGGCGCGTATGTTTATGGCGAGGCGCACATTCCCGTGTCCGAGGCGATGCTCGGTATTCCGGCGACGTGTTTCTTCCGCGTCAACGCCGGCATGGGCCTGGGGATTTTCTACTTTGTCGAAGGGCCGACCTATGGCGCGCGCGGCAAGTTGTTGGTGTCCGGTGATGCGTTGTGCATGTTGAGTCTGGGCGGCGAGCTCAACATGGCCGGGCTGAAGCAAGGTTCGAAGTTCAAACTCACCGGCCAGGGCCGGGTGTATGTGGAAATCGGGGTCTGTCCGCTGTGCGTGGAAGCGTCGCGCACGGTGAAAATCTCCGCTGAAACTGGCGGCGGCAAATCCAATGGCAGCAAACCGAGTGTGAAATGAAACTGGGGATGAACCATTTGAATGCAGCGCCGGCGGCGCGAGTTTCCGGGGCAGTCACGATGAAACCGAAAAGTGGGTTCATCGCCCGCCCTCAGCATGTCCCCTGTGGCAGTGGACATGGGTCCGCTCCACCTGAATCCCCGAAGAGGTTGGAGCCGACTTGCGTCGGTTGCTGCCAATCCGGAGGGCAAACACTTGTTTTTGCGTTGATGTTGGTGGCTGGAATCCTGTTCCGGGCAACCCCCGCGCTCGCGCAGGGCGCAGAGCCGATGGTTTATACCGTCGGCCTCACCACGCAAGCCAACGGCCAGCATTGGGCATATCTCCACTGGCGCTCGACGGCGTTGGATTTGTTCGCCCCGCGCAATTGGTCCGTCTGGCGCAAGGACGGCCTGCCGGATGCACCCGGTAATTATCGCCTTGAAGCCGTCGTGCGCGTGCAGACGTCGGCCGCGGCCATTGGCAGTTTGCAGGATCGCGCCCGAAGTGCGCTCGGGGAAAATTCCGCCGCCCTGCGCACAGCGTTGACCGAGTTGTTCGAGGAACTCGTGCCACACACCAGTTTGTCCGATGCCGAAATTGCGTCGGCAGTGATTCAAGGCGTGGCGGACAAACCGGAATTACTCGGCGCACTGCAACTCGCCGCGCGCACGTTTCCGTCGCTGGCCATGGCCCTCGGGACCGGGCACGCGGTGCCGATTCCCCCGAGTGGTCCGGTCACGTTTGAGATTCGGTATCGCCCCTCGCCGACCGCGCCGGATGAAGCGGTACTGGGCCGCGTGACGGTGAACGCCGCCGCGCCGCTGACGTTGCCCGCGCCCAGCACGGTGCAAATCGCCCCGCCAGATCCGAACCGGCCTGCCACGACGGATCTCGCCATTCCGCTGCGGTGGGACAGTCCATCCGCATTGCGGCGACTTTCCCTCGCGCAGCACGGTTTCAATGTCTGGCGCGTGAGCCGAAATCACGCCGAGGCCAACAACTGGCACAACACCCCGCCGGCGGCGGCGACGCTCGTCAGTCAGGCGCTCAATCCGCTGGGGCCGGTCGGACGCGTGAATCAAGCACCCGTGCTGCCGGGTCGCACGTTGGATGCCGTGGAAGCGGCGACGAGTGATCACACCGTGCAGTTTGTGGCGGATCATGGCAGCCGGTTTCCCGGCCATCCCACCGCGCCTCCGCCAAAGAACGGCGATCAGTATTATTACTTCGTCACCGCGTGCGACTTGCTGGGTCGCGACGGGGCGGTATCGCCCGGGGTGTTGGGCACATTTTGCAGCCGGTTGCCGCCGCGCGTACCGAAGGTGTTGCGGGTGGACAATGATTATCAGAATCCCGGCACGCCCCAGCAGCATTTGCGGGTGCGGTGGGCGGCGAATCCGCCGGAGGAAGACAAGGCCACGACGCTTTACGCCGTGTATCGCTGGGAAAGCACCGCGCAACTCACTGCGCTCGGCGGCAACCCGCTCGCCAATCTCGTCGGCACCGTGCCCCACACGGGAAATGCAACGGAGTTTTCATTCCTCGACAATGGCCCGGGTTCACCCAGTGCGCCGGCGGATTGCGCGAAGACGTATTGGTACACCGTGCGCGCGGTGGACGACACGACGAATGCCGTCGCCTGCGCCACGCCACCCTTTGGCGGGAACATTTCTGGGCACAGTCCGCCCGTGGCAGGAGTGCTGCGAGATCGCACCGGGCCGGGTTCGCCGGAAGGCGGGCTGGTCATTCAGTGTGCTGAACCGGTCGCGGAGTTTGGCCGGCGGCTCGTGGAGGGACAATACCCCTCGACCGGTCCCGTGATTCCGACCTATATCACGGTGGACGTGGTGTTCGTGCGGACAAACCAGGACCCGAATCTGGGTTGGGTGGAATTGGACTGGGGTCTGGGCACGTCGAGTGTGCAGGTGGGGCGGTTTGAATTTGAACCGGGGGAGATGTTCCTGCCGCTGCGCCTGACGTACGTGCCCCAGGCGGAGGGTTTTTCGGTCTGGTTGCGGGCGCGCGTCGGCACGCTGGCGGGCAGTGGATTTGAAACGCCGCAATACACGGTAAATCTGCCCGCTCCCGCCACCAACGTCGGCGCGGTGGTGACGGTGGACGTCAGCGTCCATTACGAAACCGGGCTGGTGGATTTGGCATCGGGTCGGCGTCCGTGCGAAGCGCATGTGCCCGTGCCGCCGGAGGTGGAAGGCCAAACGGACAATGGCCTGGAAGTCTCGTTCCTGCCGCTGCCGGACATGACGCAATACAAACTCTATTTCCGCGTGGATGACGGTCCGCTCACGTTGCTGCGCGAGGATTCCGGCACGTTCGACACCAACACACCGATTGTGAATCTCTGGACCTCCATGCCGCTCTATGCAGGCGAGGCATGTTTCTTTGTGCAGGCGTTTGACCGGCACGGCAATCCCGGTCCACTCACACCACTGGGTTGTGTGGGATTGAATTTCAAATTTGCCCCCCCCGCGCCGGTCCTCGCGCCGGTGCGACCGCTTGGCGGTGAAACCAATCCCGTCGCGCGCATTCAATGGTTCGCGCCGCGGTGGGGCTTGCGCAGCTTCCAAGTGCTCATTAGCGGGCTGCCCCCCATTCCTGACGGCACCGTGCCGGGTTTGACTTATCAGGACAACATCATGATCGGACTGAAATCCTACCGGCGCTATGTCACGCCGGATTTGCGGGATGGCTTTGGCAACGGTTCTTCGTTCCAAGTGGAAGTTCCGCTGGCGGTGGATGCTGAACTGGACATCTATGTGCGCGGCACCACGGTGACCGGCGGGCAAACGCCGCGCAGCAACAAGCAACGCTTTACCTGGTCGCCCCCGCAGGAATACGTCGGGCCGGACGTGCCCTGGCCTTCGCGCAAACTGCCGCCCACGATGCCGGCCGCCAGCTTTCATCCAAACATTGTCGCTGAGTCGAATCCGATTTGGGGCGGCGGCATGGTGCGCATCGGCGAACTGGTGGGCCGCATCACGCATGACGTGGAGAACTCGCGTTTCCTGCTGACCACCACCGATGTCACCGACCCCTTGCAGAAGGTATATGTGCGGCTCGGCAGCGGGGAGCCGCGCCGGTTGACGCCGTTTGTGCTGTATCGGACACAAGTACCCAGTGCGCTCTGGCCCCAAGTGCCCGGCGATATTTCGCAGGTGTCACCGCGCATGGAAGCCATCGCGTGGGCGACGAGTTCCGGCGGTTACACGATTTACGATCCGTTTGTCCATGTGAAACAACCCAACGGCGCGAGCGCCACGCCAGCCGATCCCGGCTATCTGTACGTGTTGGACACCCAACCCATCGTGGGGCGGGCAAAGTATCGCTATTACCTCATGCTGCTGCACCCCGTCACGGGCGAGATCGAAGAAGTGCTCGTGACCAACGACGTCGAACTGTGATGAATGCCAGGCAATCTATCCTCCAGATTCGAAAGCCAGACCGGCGGCGCGGCAGAGCCGTCGGGACGGGAAACACAGGGTTTGAAAATCCCATGAACCGTCAGGTTGGACAATTTGCCCTGCGGTGCAGGGAGCACCTTCCCATGCCCCGAGGCGGGCGACGGTCCTGTCGCCGGTCCGTTGGACGGTTCGCGCGTTTCGCGCTTCTCGAGCTGTTGCTGCTCTGCTGGCTCTTCCCACGGATCGTGGCGCTGGCCCAGTCACCGCTTCCGCCAACGCAATTTCACGTCGGGCCGGTGGAAGCCACCGGTTACGCGGACCTCGATGGCGATGGGCGTGCGGATGTGGTTCTCATTGATCGCGGGACGGGCACGGTGCGAGCGGGCTTCCAACTCGACAACTCCGGCGCGCTGGAATGGACGCCCGGTCTGGCCGCGGGCATTTACAACATCACGGGCGTGACGGCCGGGCGCTTGCTTGTGACGACGCGTGACACGCTGGCGCTCACCGCGCCGGAGTCAGGCCGTGTGAAACTGGTCGGGATCAATGGCTCCGGTGCGATGCCGCAATTGAGTGATTGGATTCCGCCGGGCATGATCGGTCCGTTTTCGCTCGCCGCCGGACAAATCACCGGCACGAGTGCCCTGGAGGATTTGCTGTTAAGTTCGACCTGGAACGGCGCGACCGAGAACATTGTGCGCCTGTTCATCAACGGTGGCGGCTCGGCCTTCACCACGCACACCTTGCTGGGCCAAAACTCCGATCGCAGTTACGAACAAGCCACCCGCGTGCTCCTGGCGAACGGCGCGACCCATCAAGTCGCCTATTACGAACGGGTCACGGTGGGTACGTCGTTGCTGCGCGTGCGGGCGTTGAATGAAGCCGGTTCGCCACTGCGACTCACGGTTCCGTCACTGCCGGTTGATGGACAATTTGTGCTCAGCCCGTTTGCCGGGCCACTCGCGCAACTGGTCACCTATGTGCCCGGCGCGGGCACCTATCAGGTGCATCCGCTCACGTTTGATGGCGTCAACTATGCCGCCGGGGCGCCGGTCAGCCAGCCCGCGGGATTCGCCATCGGTCGCATCGCGGTGGTGGCGGCCGACAACACCGCGCGGCTGTTGGTGATTGCGGCGGAGGGCTCGCAGGCGGTGTTGCGTCACACGCCGGACGGAACGAACAGCGCCACGTTCACGCCGCCTGCAGGTGAAGTGTTCACCAGCGTGGTGGCGCTGCCGAATGGCGCGAATGGGTTTCAACTGCTCTCCGGACCTGGGGTCACGGAACGTTCCCGCACCGCGCGCAGTTACAAATTCAACAGCGGCACGGGGAATTACGATCTGGTGAACACGACGACGCTCGCGCCGGTGTCGGAAGTGAGCGGCGCCGGGCACGTGCTGGTGTATTCCGGCGAGCCGTTTGTCGCGCCCAACGCGCGGGTGCTGAGTCGGCAACGCTCCCATGACTGGTCGTCTTCACCGTGGCTCGGGCCGCCAGTGTCCGCAACCGGCGAAACTTTCTCGGACGAGTTGAGCGGTCTGGCGCAACCCGCCGCAGTGAGTTTTGGCGCCGCGCCGGGCGGGGCGACGCATGTGCTCGCGAGCCAGTTCGAGCCGCAACTCTCCGTGTTTCCCCTCGACGCGGCGTCGGGCGTGGCGGCGGGTGCGGTCAAACCCACGCCGTTGCCCGGCACATTTAACGAGGGCGTGGCGGTGACGCTCATCGCGCCGGCCGGTTTCAGCATCGTGTTTCGCACCCAAGCCGGCGCGGCGTGGCAGGCTTATACGCAGCCAATCTGGCTGCATCGCGACACGCGGTTGCAGGCGTACGCCACTGCGGGTGTCGCGCGCACGGCGGTCCTGGACGTGTGGTACCGTTTCAACAGTCCCGCCGGGCAACTCAGCACGCTGGACGATGGGATTCCGGATTACGTGAAATTGGGGTTGGGATTTAACCCCGCCGAGTTGCCGGATCGCGCGGCGAATAATAATCCGGGCAACACGCTGAACTACCTGCAAATTCTGCTCGAAAACACCGGCGTGCCGTTGCGTCACACTTCGGGCACGGCGCTGGAGTTGCATGTGCGTCCATGGTCACACGACGGACTGACTACCGCCAGCGTCCCGACGCTGGTCGCCGGACATGCGTTGCCGGACGGACAACCTAATCCTGGCAATCACATCACGGTTTATGATGTCAGTGGCCAGGCGCTCGATTCCAACCTGGCGGAGCACTGGGGCTACTTTGGGGCGAACCAGACGGCGGCTTGGTTGCGCGGCATTGGTCGCGCCGGGCGGTCGCGCGTCACCGTGGCGGCGAGTTCACCGTCGTTCGCCCTGGATTTTGTTCCGCCGTACAGCGCAGGTTCACTTTTTCAAGGTCGCGAACTGGCGGGCCTCGTGGTGTTGCCGGCGTCCAGCGCGGTGACGTTCGTGCATCCCTACGGCGGTGGTTCCGATGCAACGGAAGCAGCGGCGTGGAAGGCGGCGGCCATTCAATTTTACCAGACGAACCCTCCGCCGAGTGTGGGAGCGACGATTGATCCGTTGGAAACCACGCTCACATTGGTCTTCGAGCAATGGATCACGCGGCGCTTCGTGATGCGCGGCGTATTGCCCGCGAGCTATCTGCCGACGCCCGGCAACGCGAATCCAAATCGGCTCACGCTCACGGCGTATCGCAGTTCCGAGCCGGCCACACCGATCCCGACGAATGGCGTGGCCACCGGTCGCGTGCTGCCCACCCCTGAGCAACTGGAAGAACTGGAACGGTATCGTTCGCCATCAGACACGGGGCATCTGCTGGGGGAAGTCATCAAGACGATGCGCATGGCCTTGCGTGAATCCAGCGATAACAAGCTGGTGGCGTTGCGCGCCGTCACGCTGGATGTGTATCGCATCAGTGCGCGCTGGGGGGGCGTGTTTCCGGGCGCATTCCCAGGACCGCTGGAGGCCTTGCGCGAGTTCCTCGCCACCGGCGTGATGCCGTCAGCGTATCGCAATGACTGGGTCGGTGGGCTGCCACCGGAAATCGGCGCGACCCTCACGCCGTTGACCGTCGAGGATTACACAGCAGCATTGCAGGGCTTGGACTCCCTGCTGAATATGCCATCATCCCGCCCGGTGGTGACGCGCGACTTGCGGGTGCGGGCGGATTCTGTCGGTTTGAACTGCACGATTCTGGATCGGTTTGCTTTCGGCAACACCGTTGCGCTCGTGGATGCAAACGGCCGGCCGTATCGCTTTCCAAATGCGTTTCACGTCGTGCCCGGCCTGGCATTGCAGGTGTTGGGCTTTGCGGATGTACCGGCGAGTGCGTGTGCCACTGAAACGCTCGAAGTCGTCCGCATCGGCAACGAGGCGCAAACGCGCGTCACCAGTGTGCCGTTGCCTTCCGCGACCGACAGTGACGGCAACCTGTTAGATGATGATTGGGAGCGACTGTTCTTCGGAGCGCCCGGTAATGATCCCTTTGCGGACCTCGGCGGCGGTTACACGTTGTTGCAAAGTTATCTCGATGGCAGCGACCCGTGGTCGCCCGGGAATTATCCGCCGGCGCAACTCGGGTTGCCCGCCGTGGAGATTGCCGCGGTGAATGAAACCACGGTGCAACTCACGTGGCACTTTCCGCCCGCGTATGCGCAGTTCATTAATTTCAAATTACAGACCGTTCCCGCACTCGGCGGCGCTTGGTGGGAACAATTTGCTGTTGTCGAGAATGTGGGTGGCGGATATTTCCGCATCGTGGCCACAAGGGATCCCGGGGCCGACGCCGCGTTCTGGCGACTGTCCCTGAGTTTGAAGTGAGGCTCGTCCCTCCTCTCCGCACGATCAAACCAGAGGGCGTCGAACCGTTGATCGTGAGCGCGGTGCGGGAACTGATCCCCGGCGATTTTGCGCGCCCCTGACGGCGCGCGCCGGGGCCGGTTCAGGCATCCATGTCCTTCCATTTCCGGGCGGCACGACCGAAAAACCAGAGGGCCATCGCCGCCGCCACCCCGATCAAGGCAAACGGCACCCAGACACTGACCTGCGGGTGGTAAGTCTCCCAAAGCATCCGGGTGGCGGCCACGGGATCCAGCCCCGTGATTTGCTGCAATTGATGCATCGCTTCCGTCCGCGCTATGCCGAGCGTGGTTTCCAACTGCGACATGTCACCGTGCCAACCCTTGTCGGCGCCGAACGGCGTTTTCTCCGCCAGATACCGCAGCGCCAGCATCGCCTTCTCGCCGTAGTGACCATAGACGTGGCCGGCGAGTTTTGAGCCGACGTACACGCCGATGCCCACGGGAATATTGGCGTACCCCAGATAGAGGCCCTTTTTGCCCGGCGGCGCAATCAAGGAAAGATATTCGATTTTCTTCGGTCCGGTGGCCATCTCGCCCAGGGAAAAGAAGAAAATGCCCAGCACCAGAATCCAGGCGTTCATGGTCCAGCCGGCCACCAAAATCCCCAGCGTGGCCATGCCCATGCCGATCAGCATCGCGGTAAGCGTCCGCAACCGGCGCGTCAACCAGCCCACGCCCACGACCCCCAGAATGATGAACAACGCATTGGCGCTCAGCAGAATTTGCTGCGGAATCATCGGTCCACGCGGCGTGTCCTCCACCAGCGCCGCATACAACCCCGCCGGCAGCCAGTTCAGGCCTGTCGCCAGCGACCCGCTGTCCACCCAATCGGCAATAAAGTTGGGCTGCAAGTCCCACAGTTGATACATCATCAACCAGAAGCACGACATGATGGCCAGCCAGGCCAGCAGGCGGGGTTCCATCACGTCCCGCAATGTCCGCCGCAGCACCTGCAGAATGGTTTCCGTTTTGGACGCTCCGCTGGGCACGTCGGCCACGAAAAACAGCAGGCACAGGTTGAACGAGGTGAATACGGCGGAAGCCAGAAAGAGATTGCGCCAGGCGCCCGGCGAATGTGCCGCAGCGTGCAACCACCCCGGCAGCAAAACGCTCAGCCCCAACATGATCGTGGGCAGGTAATGTCCAATAAACGCGCCGACGTTGACGATCCAGTAGAAGATACTCCAGCCCACCGAGGATTTTTCGCGCGGCAAATGGTGCGCGAGCGAGCCCTGGAGGCTTGGCTTAAAAAAAGCCGTGCCCGTGGCCAGCACCATGATACCGAGGAAAAAACCCAAATAATTGCTCACGAATCCCACATCGCGCAAAAAGGCAATCATCAGGTACCCCAGCAACATCAGGGTCAACGCAAAGCCCAACGTGCGTTTGTAGCCAAACCGATCCGCATAACCGCCAGTGACAATGGGCAGCAGGGATTGGAACGCCGCCCACCAGGCGTAGATCGTCCCTTTGTCCGCCGCGGTCAAATGCAGTCCGCCCGGATTGTCCGCCTGCATGATATAGATCGGCGCCATCACGCGCAGGTTGTAGAACGCCAGGCGTTCCCACATTTCGATGGAGTTGAGCACCCAGAAAGCGCGCCCGAACGTTGTCGGGCTGCGGCGCGCGCCCGGTGGGGCGGGAGTGGTTTCACTGGTCAGCGGGGTCATGGAGGCAGATGGGGTTCCGGGGAGGTGCGCCCCGGCCGGTCAAGGCACACGGACGCGATAATAACGATTGGTCAAACCGGGCGGAAGCACGTCGGTGTAAATAATGATCCGCTCGACCGTGGCGGGCGCGATGTTGGTCAAATCCTGCCATGTATCTGTCGGCAACCGATCGCAGTACTGCAGGGTGAGCGCGCGATTGGTTGCCGCTGAAAATTGGAGTTCCGCCGTATTGGTGGAGGCATCAATCCGCACGCGCAACACACTCGTTGCATCGCGGGGATGGGTGCCCGCAACGAACTCGTGCCAGTTGTCGGCTCCATCCTGATCCGGATCCGCCGCCGCGCCGCTCACCTCCGGCGCTTCCAGCTCCGGCGCGGAAAAGTGCTGCCACCGCCACGCATCGAATGGAGCGTCAAGAATCCGGACCTGGGCGGCCGACAGCGCACCCACGGTGTAGCCCGGCCCCGGCGCGAGCGTAACCGTCAACCACTTGTCTCCCTCGGGGATCGCGTCGGGGATGGCCGCCACGATCACCCGCGCCCGGGCCACGCCGGCGGGTAAAACCAAACTGCCTGGCAAGGCCTCGTAATCCACGCCATTGCGGGCGGGGCCACTCAATTCATATTGCACCGTGACCGCGGCGTTGGTGGCAAAGTCCGGCCGGCTGAACAACAACGTGGCCACCTTCCCCGTTTCACTGGCCACCGGGTCGGTGGCGATTAATTGCACCCACGGCTGATCCGCCCCGGCAACCGGAACCCACCGGGCGGCATCGGCAATCACAAACCCGCCGGTCCCCGTCGTGCGTATCCGCAGATAGCCGTTCGTTCCGGCGTTGAAGTTGGTGGTGAGCAAACGCACCCAGGTGCCGTTGTCCCGGGTCTGGTCCACGAACACGGTTTCCACCCCGGCCGGATGCACAATATCCACCGGCACCCGGGTGGCGCGGTTCGCGTGCGTCGTCCAGCGGAGATAAACGTCATACGAATCCGCAGCGGGCAGGTTGGGACGAAATACCGCCATCTTGAGACCCTTCAGTTCGTCGCCGTCATGCGCGTAATTGTTGCCCCAATAACCGGGCACCGAGGTGCTGTTGCTCCACACGCCGCTGAAGACGACGCGCGGATCCGTGTTATCCAGCACCGTCCCCTCCACGCCCGGGTCGCCCCAGGCGAGAATTTGTCCGTCGGCCCGCAGTTGCAGCGCGAGCTTGGCATAGGAGACCTGTTGGACCGGCACGGCGTCGTCAATGGCGAACGCGGCGGCCGTGGCCGCGGCCTGGCTCGTCATCATGAAAACCGGCTCCATCCGGGTCGAACCGAACGCGATGTGGCTGGCGGCAATGGCGAAAGTAACGAACAGGTTTTCACATTCCCCCACCCGCGGCACGATGGACCGGTAGGCGATCGGATACGGGACGGGCGCGCGCACCTGCACGTCGCCCTCATTCCGCACCCAACCGTGCTGCACCACGCGCTGACAGTTGTGCGAATCCATGTTGTAGGAACCGAGGCAGATGGAATCCGCCGCCTGGCGGGCGCTCTGGCAATCGGCCTGGGTCATCACGTAATCACTGACCAGGCGTCGCGCTTCACGCACGTAGATTTGCGGCGAATACCCGCCGGTTTCCGGCCATTCATCCCGGCACGGTCCCCAGCTGAGCATCTGCGCGCGCAGGGAGGCGGGGGCACGCGGGCTCGTGGCCAGATAATACACCAGCCCCTGCACATATTCGAGATGGGCGCGGTCCATCGCCTCCCGGGCGGCGTAGGTGTTGGTCGGGTAGGTGTAATTCATGCCGATGAAGTCCGTGGAGAACGCGCCGTTGTTGTTCATGTCCGTCTTCCCGTTGGGCATGTTGATCACGCCAAAAAACTGGTGGATGGTCAGCGTTTCGCCCGCAGCCACCCGCGCCTCCAGCAGCCGGCCCAGCAGTTCGTATTGTGCCGGGTCATAATTCGGTGGCACCGCATGTGGCAGCTTGTTCGTCGGATTTTGCGTGAAACACAGCCGGTAATTGAACGCTTGAATGCGGTGATCGCCCTCCCCGGGAACGCCGCCCTCCCCGGCCTGGATGAACGGCAGCAACCCGCTCGCCGGATCGCCCGGCACCACGTAGGGGTCCACCGGCACGGTGAACTGGTGAAAGGGTGTTTCGGCGCGGATCCCATTCAGCGATTCACCGTAAACATTCGTGCCCTCCCGCCCAAAAGTGAAGCTCACGCCGGCCAGCGCCATCAGGTCGCCTTCGTAGGTGGCGTCAATGAACATTTTGGCGCGGTACACCGTGCCGTCTTCCATCGTCAGCTGCGTGATGCGTTCCCCGTCCTTCTCCACCGCCTGGAGCCGCTGATTCCAGCGCGGCGTCACGCCAATTTCCGCCAGCCAGTCCGTGTACACCGCGCGGGCCACGTGGGGTTCAAAATTGAACCGTTCCGCCTGTTGATAGCGCCGGCCGATGCGTTGATAAAATTCGCGCGCCACGCCACCGATGGAGCCGATGTTGCCAACATCCGTGGCCCCCAGCCCGCCCGTGGTCAGCCCGCCCAAATGCGTGTTGAACACCGCCAGCGAAACGGTCCTGCCCATCCGGGTGGCCTGCACTGCCGCCGCGATCCCCCCGGAGGTGCCTCCATACACACAAATATCCGATTCCACCACCGTGGCCGCCCCGGCCATCACCGCGGTGGAACACGCGAAACCAGCAATCACCCGCCCCATGCTTGCCATGCGCCATCATGACGGGATCGGCGGCGGGCTGTCGAGCGTGCAAAGACGCGGTCCGCCGCGGCCGGGTTGACGGAGCCCGGCGACATGCGGCACGCTGTGCGCGACACGTATCGATCATGCAACTCATCCGCTTCCCTCTCGCCCTGCTTGGACTGGTGCTGCCGTTGTGGATCTGCGCGGCGGTTGCCCAGGAACTGCGGGTCACTTTGCGGCCGGAGATGATCCGCAGCAGCTCCGAGCGCGCGGACTTCTCCGGCCTGATTGACGAGCAGGCCGCCATTGGAGATCCGCCGCAGCACGCCGCCACCAATGGGTGGAAGATTTCGTCGCAATACTGGAAGGAGTTCCCTTACAGCGCCACGATTGACCTCGGGCAACCGCATCGGCTCTCGGCGCTGTGGGTCTTCGACACGAACAACGAGGGAGAATTCGACATCGCCGCCGGCGAGCCGGACCACTGGCAGACAATCACCAACTACGACTGCCGCGAATACCGGCACTGGGCGCGCGTGCCGCTTGAAGTCACAACGCGCTGGTTGAAAATCGAACTCAAGTCCTCGGGCGCGAACTTCGCCGAGATTGCGCTTTACGAATTTACGCCCGAGGCGTACGCGGCGTTGCTGGCGCGAAGGGCGGCGGAAGCGCAGGAACGCGCCGAACGGGACCGGGCAATCCAGCAGGCCCGCGAGGAACTGGCGCGACGGCCCTGGGTGGAACTGCCGCCGTTTGGTCGCGTGCGGCTCGTGGACGAGGTGGATTGCGCCGCCGCCGAGCCGGGTCACCAATTTCGCGAAAGCCCGGCGGGAGTCAGCCGCGTTGAAACCATCCTGGGCCGGCCCTGTCGTGTGCTGCCGCCCACCGCCGGCGCCGCCAGCTACATGGCGTTCCGCCTGGGCAAATGGAAGCTGCTCAAGCCGGGCGCGGCCTATGTGCTGTCGGTCGAATATCCCGAGGATCAACCGCGCAGTGTGATCGTGAGGAACGGCGGTAACGAGAGCTCGCGCGGTTTTCATACCGGCACGACCATCGGCGATGCGCTCCATGCCAAATACGTCAACAACAACCCGGAGTCGCTGCGCCTGCCGTTGTCGGGTCGCTACGAGACCTGGACGCTCTATTTCAACCTGCACGACCGGTTTCCGGACCTCGCGTTCCTTCGGGGCGCGGGCGAGCGTCCGCTCACTGCCGACGAGGGTTTCGACGTGGCCATCGCCCAGTTTTCCCGGGCGAATGACCCCACCTCGCGCGGCCCGGCCGTGTCACGTCTCCGACTCTACGAAGTGAAAAATGAAGCGGCCCTCGCACAACCGCTGCGTCTGCCGCCCGCGCCCCTGCCGCAGCGCCACATTTTCTGGCGCGAGGAAATGTCCGATGGCGTGATGGAAAGCAACAAGGAAACCGAACGCGGAGTGCGGGAGCGGCTGGATTGGTATCGGTACAAAGCGAATCAGATGCGCTTTCTCGGACTGAACACCTACACCAAGGACCTCCTGGAATTCGGCGCCTGTCAGCATTGGGATCCGACACCTTACGGGGGGAACGACTGGGTGCATTACAACGGCCACACCAAGGATTTGTGGGCGCAAATCGTGGCGCTGATGGGCGAATGCGGCTTTAGCCTGTTGCCCTATTACGAATACGCCGGCAGCCGGGGCGATCACGGACTCGGCTACCAGCGCCGCGCCCGGCCCCTGACCCGTGACGACGCTTACACGCACATCACCTGGGCGGAGAATGCGAACGCTGACATCACCGACCCGGACACGGCCGCCGATTTCCAGAAGATGCTGGACCTGACGGTGGTCCGGCTCGAAGACCAGGCGCGATTCCTCGGCGTCTGGCTGCGTCCGCGCGGACAACTGCCCATGGGCTTCGCGAACGCCACGCGCGAACGCTTTGCCCGCGAGGCCAACGGAAACAAAGCCGTGTCACGCGCCGATCTCATCGCGGACCCGGCGCTCTTGCGACGCTACGAGGCGTGGTGGTTCGGCAAGCGGCGCGAGTTTCTCCTCGGCATCCGGGACTATCTCCGCCAACGCGGCCTGCCCGAGGCGCTGGTGCTCTACACCACGGAGGCCGGCGAACCCGGACCAAACTTCCCCACCTGGGAGAAACGCATCGTCACCGACGACGTGGAAGCGTGGCAGAAAATTCTCGCCGCACCGGAGCAACGGCCCGAAAACAAACCAGTCGTGCCGATCCCGGTCGAACGCGTCGTGCGCGAGAAACTCTATCTCCAAGCGCTGGAGTCGGCGCCCTTGAACTGGGGGCAATGGGAATGGCCGCACTCCCGACCACCCGCCGATCCGGAACGATACCGCGACACCCCGGGCGTGTTGCTGACCCACGGGTTCAACCGGCTCTACACAGTGGCGTCGCCCCTGACCTTCGACGCGTTCCGCGGGCCGGCGGGCCTGGCTGCCATCCGGCATTACACCTTGAACGAGGACATGCTGTTTGACCGCCAGGACCAGCCATTGCTGGGGTATTTCGTCGCGGACGTGGAATACGCGGGGCCGGCGTGCATGATGGCCGAGGCGGTGGCTGTGGCCAACGGCGACCCGACGCTGCTGGGCTATTTGCTGGGCAGCAATTTGGGCCGCGGTTTCCCGCGCTACGTGCGCGAGTTCAACGCCAATTTCCTCGCCCTGCCGGCGCTGCCCAGCGAGCGGCTGGCGGGCGCGAGCGACGACGCGGAAGTGGTGGTGCGCGCCATTCATACACCGAAACACGGCACGTATTACGCCATCGTCAACACGGGTTGGATCGCTAAAAAAGCCGTCGCGCTTCAACTGGCGGACAAGGGTGAGTTGACGGAATTAGTCAGTGGACGAACACTGGCGGCCAATGAAGGCAAGGTGTGGCTGGAGCTGTATCCGTTCGAACTGCGCGCGCTTCATGCAGGCGATTAAACCGCGCTCACCAGCCACTCAACGAACAGATTTTATCGGGCATGGCCCGTAAAGCTTGCATGGCCAGCAAACCCCGGCCTACGCTGAGGCAGCACTTATGAAATTCCGTCGTTACGTCACCCTGCTCTCCGTCGCTTTGGCTTCGGGCTGCTCCAGTTTGACCCAAAAGAACCAGGCGTTCCTGCCACCCGCGCCTGCCGGCAAGGAGTGGAAGTTGATCTGGCATGATGAATTTGCAGGTGAGCAACTCGACGAGACAAAGTGGAATCGGCTCGGCGACTGGAAACGTCGTGACGGATTTTGGGTTCAGGACGATGCTTACGTGAACGGGCGGGGGAGCCTGCTGTTGCGCACCCGGCGCGATGGTGACCGTTACACCTGCGGCGCGGTCAACACGCGCGGCAAGTTCGAGCACGCCTTCGGTTATTTTGAAGCCCGCTGCAAAATGCCCCGACAGCCAGGTCATTGGTCGGCTTTCTGGATGATGTGCGACGGTGTGGGGCAGGTGGGCGAGGGCGGACGAGACGGCACGGAGATTGACATCGTGGAAATGCCGTGGCGCGATGGCCGGCTGACCTGCAATCTTCACTGGGACGGTTACGGCAAGGATCACAAATCCGCCGGATACAAATTTTCCCTGCCGGAAACAACGGAAGGTTTTCACACGTATGGACTATTGTGGCTGCCGACGGAATACGTCTTTTACGTGGATGGCAAGGAAGTCTGGCGTAGCGACGCGGGTGGCGTCTCGCAAGTGCCCGAGTTTCTCAAACTCACCAATGAAATCGGCATGTGGGCGGGCGACATCAAATCCGCCCAGCTTCCGGATTACTTCGAGGTGGATTATGTGCGCGTTTATGATTTCAAGTGATTTTGCCCGGGGCATCTATCCGTGCCCGGCGCGGTTGCGGGAAAATCACTGGTGCACTTCCCGCGAGTACCAATCCGGCATGCCGGGCAATCCCTGGCGCATCAGTTACGCGATGAATCAGTCCTCGCTGGTTGGTTTTCCGCCCGCGGTCACCAGCCCGAAAACAGTGACGCTGGCTTCGATTCGTGAACCCGCGCAAACGCTCGGTGTGACGGATGTTTCGTATGAGTTGAATCATCCCGCGGTAATCTGGCTGGGGCGCGCGTCCGACGGCACTTATGATCTCGGGTGGCGTCATGGGAAACGGCATCCGAGTGGCGGGGCAACATCGCTCTCTTCGATGAACATGTGGAAACGATCACGTTGCGCACCACTAACGGAATCATCATAAAGTTCAAGGAATGAATCGGATCAAACTGTTCGGAACGATTATTGTATTGGCCTTCGCGTGCCGGTTGCCAGCCGCGTTGCCGGAATTTGATTTCACGACGCCGGCCGGAAGACAAGGGTGGACCGCACAGCACGATCTCAGTGCATTGGTGGCCACGCCGGAAGGGCTGCGCGCGGACATCAGCGGTGCCGACCCTTACTTCGCCGGACCGGCCCGCGATTATCCGGATGGACAACCGTTGTGGCTGCGCGTTTGGTTGCATTCGGAAGTCGGCGGCGTTTTGCAAGTGTTCTACTTTCCCGCCAACGGTGGCGCCTCTGAAGCCAATTCCGTGCAGGCCGCAGTGCCGTCGGGCGAATGGGTGCAAGTGCGTCTCGCCGTGCCGCCGCTGGGCGCAAACTATCGTCTGCGGATTGATCCGCCCGGTCAAAGCGGCAGCGCCACGTTTGCGGCCGTGCGTTTCGAGGAACGCAGCGCATTACCTGATTTTGATTTTCGCACCCGGCCCGATGTGACGGCTTGGGAGGCTTGGCACGCCATCGCCGCTTTAACGCCAACACCGGAAGGGTTGAAGATCGAAATCGGTGGTGACGATCCCTACGTGCGCGGTCCGGTGCGAAATTATCCAGCCGACACCCCGCTCTGGATGCACTTGCGGCTTAAATCGGACACCGCCGGAATGGCGCAGGTATTTTATTATCAAACGGGACCGACCGAGGAGGACTCCGTGCGATTCGACGTGCCGGCGGGAGTTTGGACTGAGGTTAAAGCGCGCTGTCCAGCGCTCGGCTCTGGCTACCGTTTGCGTTTTGATCCGCCGGGCGACAACGGGAATTGTCTGGTGGAACGGCTGTGGTTCGAACCGCGCCCGGAAATCACTCCACCGGCCTGGCCGACGCCTCTCCAACCGCAACCCGACGAATCCGCCCTCTCCGTAACTTCGGCGGGATTGCGGATCCGCCATGCGCCCGGTGGGCCGGGAATGTTTCAAGTGGAAGTGGAAGGCCAATCGTTCGCAGCGGGTTATCCCAATGCGTTGCTGGGCTATCTCGACAATCAGCAGGCACGCTGGGTGGCGTTGGACGGCGCCAGCGCGAGCGCAACGGTGCAAATGGTCAATGACCGTTTGGTTGCTGAAACCACGTTGATGGATCCCGACGGCGGGCAATGGAGCTTTTCCCAGGCGTTTCGTGCGTCCACGGGCGGGGTCATCGAAATTGAAACATCGGTCACGGTGAATACCAATCGTGAAGTAATTTTTCTACCCATGCTCTGTTTGTTGGCGGGAACGGACACGTTCGGCACGAACAAAAATCAGGCGTTGTTGAGCGGCGTGGAATACCTGGAAAATGAACCCAGCAGTTCGGAAGCAGATGTGCGCGGCTATGGTGCGCGGCGCTTGGTTCCGGACGCCGTCAAACTCACGTTTCCACTCATGGCCTTGCAGGCGCAGGGACGTTATCTCGGTGTTACGTGGGAAACCGATTCCGACTTTGCGCCCGCCTTTGATTCCCCGGATCGCCAGTTCCATTCCGGGGGGCATTTGCTGGGGATCATTTGCCCCGGTTCCGATGGGTTGAATCGCGATGAAGGGAATTTGCTCCCGTACGGTGGCCGGGGATTGGCCGCGAATGAACCTTTGGTGCTGCGCGCCAAATTACTGGGTGGCGCGGGTGAAAGTGTGGTGCCGGCCATCCAAAAATACGTGGAACTGCACGGGACGATCACGCCGCCGACCCCGGACCTGAACGAGACCAGCTTCAATCAGTTGGAAGCGAACGGCTGGCTTGATTCCGCCATTCGTGAAGAAAATCTGTTTCGGCATGCGGATGCTTCCGGGTTTGTCGCCGTCCCCTCCGCCGAAGCTGCAGTCTGGCTCGACTGGCTGGCCGGCGGCGTGCAAGACACGACCCTGTCCAACCAACTGCGCACGCTGGCCTCGGCCGCCATCGCTGCCGTCTCCCCGGAGCATTACGTGCTGAGCGGCCTGGGACACGTCTGGCATCCAACCGCGCCACTGGTTTACGGTGCGGTGGCCGAAAATGTGAACAGCGCCCGCACCCAGGGGGAGCAACTGCTGCAGCGATTTCAAGGCCCGGGCGTGATCCTCTATGAAGCCCCGGCCGCCGGGCCGGACTACAGCCAGACCCACTGGTCCAAAGAGGCCAACGGTCTGGTGGGCGGGGTGGTGGCGCGGTTATTGGAAATCGCGCTGCTCACCGGAGATCGCCCGCTGCTAACCAACGGCTTGCTGCACCTTCGCGCGCTCTCCAAGTTCGACCGAACCGTGCCCCGCGGCGCCCAGACCTGGGAGATTCCCTTGCATACTCCGGATGTGCTGGCCGCCGCCCGGCTGGTCCGCGCCTACACGCTGGGTTATGAACTGACTGGAGACATCACGTTGCTGGACCGGGCCCGCTATTGGGCGTGGACGGGAGTTCCTTTCGTCTATCTTGATCCGGTCACGACCGGACCGGTGGGAGTGGGGGCGAGCATTGCGGTGCTGGGCGCGACTGGCTGGGTGGCGCCACTGTGGATTGGATTGCCCGTGCAATGGTGCGGTCTGGTTTACGGCAATGCGCTCTACCGGCTGGCTCGTTATGACTCGTCCGGACCGTGGACCGCCTTGGCGGATTCCATCGTGGCCTCCGCTGTGCAGCAGGTCTATCGCAACGATGAACCGGCGCGGCAGGGATTATTGCCGGACAGCTTTACACTGCGCCTTCAATCTCGCCACGCTCCCGCCATTAATCCGGCCACCGCGCTTTCACAAAGCTGGCAATACTTTGGCTCGCGCCCGGTTTATGATTATCAAGTGTTGCGCCGTTTCGGGGTGCGCGTCCATGCGGCCGGACAATTGACCGATTTGGAGGAGCGATCGGATGGTTTTCGCTTTACGGTACAAGGTTGGTCAACGTCGCCGCATTGGTTGTTGCTCAATGGAATCCGCCAAACTCCACAGGTGCGGATCAATGGGCAGGCCGTTTCTCTTTCTGCGCCCCATGCGTATTCGTCGTCGCAAGGCTGGCTCATTTTACAGGTGCCGACCGTGGCCGAAGTCGAGGTCAAGGTGCCCGCCACGGCCTGGTTGCAGATTCATTGGAATCCACCGGCCACCATCGTGTTGCAATGGCCCAGCGTTGCCAGTGAATACTTTCTGGAACGCGCCGCGACACTGGATGCGACTGCTTCTTGGGAACGTGTTTCCACCACACCCAGTTTGGATGGTGACTGGCTTCGTTGGACCAACGACAGCCCCGGGACGGCCTTCTTCCGGCTGGCCGCGCCGACGGTAAACCCGTAAAAGGTTCCCAAGCCTTCCCGGCTGCCACTTTTGAAAATGGAAGCGCGCCCATCGCCTTCATCATGAATCCCGGCTTCCGAGGCCGCTTCGGCTCCACTGGGTCGCCGCATCGCCACGATGGATCGAGGAAGGGCAAGCCGTAACGTCAACGATCGGGCGATCAATCCCGGCAGCCTCACGCATGACAAAGGTTTGACACCGGATGAGCGCCCCACGGTATTGATTCAAGGATTCAGGCTGGCCGGGTCAATACATCTCCGATCTGATGCCCAATTGTTGCGTTCATTTCTCCGTGATCCGAGAATCATGAGCTCTGCTAGTGGCCCAACGCAAAGATAGTTGCGGATATTCATTGCCACCGGCTGGAAACCAGGCATGTTGTGACCCGTCTGCTCAACAGCATTTCACGATCAAGACGTGGTGAATCTTCAGGTGAACATGGTTCAGTGATGATTTTAGACCCGGCAACCGGGAACAGTCTTTGAGAAGGCAATGGGTGGCCGAAGACTGGAAAAAATTGAATGAACCAATGGTGCGCGCGAAAAATCCGCTGGAACAGCACGAAATCCGACCCACAAGGCAGCATGCCGGCGCATGACCTGCGGATACCGGCCAACCCGCTGCTGCACTGCCCCCTGAACCGCCTCCGCAGCGGTGCCCGCCCCACCATGCCTCCGGCGGCCGCCGTGCGTCACGCCGTCCCAATTCCGCGCATCACGACCTGGGAATGTGACGCCCCCAGCGAAAATCTGGCCCGCCTCTGCGGAACATGGTGCGACCGCACCGCCCGCCCGCAAACCGAACGCACCCACCGCAGCAATTTCCGCGGAGGTCGCAATCGCTAAAATTCCCCCAACTGCCCGGTCGTCGTCCCGATTCGCCCGACCGAAAGCTTTGACTGCGGAGCGTGTTCCCGCCCAATCCTGTTGTCCACCAATGGAATTCCGCTCTCCCGCCCCTGGTTGTGTCATGCAGGAACCACCAATTGAAGCAAAAGAGGCAATTCCCCCGGACCGGCTCCACACGAGGTTCGGGATGAAATGGCACAATCTCCAGCTCCGGCCCGCCATCCGCGCCGGCAAGATGGGAAAACGCGGGACGCAGCCGGCCATCGAACCCGGCGTGAAAGCGCCGATGCCTTCTAATGACTGGTCCGGGGCGACGTGGGGGCTGGTCGAAACGCGCGTAACATGATCACCCCTCAAATCATTCTAGGTGGAATGGGAGCCGCCGTTTCCAACTGGCGTCTGGCCCGCACTGTATCTCAATTGGGGCAACTGGGAGTGGTCTCCGGAACGGCTCTGGCCGTGGTGCTGGCGCGGCGTTTGCAACTGGGTGATGCGGACGGAAGGATGCGGCACGCCTTGAACCATTTTCCCGTCCCCGCGCTCGCTGCCCAGGTCCTGGCAGATTACTTTCAGCCCACAGGCAAAATGGATCAGACGCGGTTCGCATCGGTGCCCATGCCCCGCATCGCTCCCGGACGCAAGCTGGACGAATTGACCCTGGTGGCCAACTTCGTCGAAGTCTTCCTGGCCAAGGAGGGACATGCCGGCGTCGTGGGACTCAATCTGTTGGAGAAAATCCAGTTTCCCACGGTGGCTTCACTGTACGGAGCCATGCTGGCGGGCGTGGATTACGTGTTGATGGGCGCGGGCATTCCGCGGACCATTCCGGGCGTCCTTGATCAGCTCGCCCGGAACGAGCCGGCCCAGATCAAAGTTGACGTGGTGGGCGCGCGGGCTGGCGAAGAGTTCGTCTGCCGGTTTGACCCCCGCGAGTTTCTGCGGGGCGCCGAGCTGCCGCCACCGAAGCGGCCGCAATTCTTTGGGATCGTCGCTTCGGCCACGCTGGCGATCACCCTGGCCAAGAAGTCCAACGGCCAGGTGGACGGTTTCGTGGTGGAAGGCGAAACTGCCGGCGGCCACAACGCCCCGCCGCGCGGCCCATTGCAACTGAACGCCGCCGGCGAGCCCGTTTATGGCGAGCGCGACGTGCCGGACCTCGCCAAAATCCGCGCCTTGGGCTTGCCCTTCTGGCTCGCCGGCTCGTATGGTCGCCCCGGCAAATTGGCGGAAGCGCGGCAACTCGGCGCCGCCGGCGTCCAGGTGGGCACCGCGTTCGCCTTCTGCGATGAATCCGGCATCACCCCGGAGTTAAAGCGCGAGGTCATTCGCCTCAGCCGGAATGGCGCCGGCCGCGTCTTCACCGACCCGCTGGCGTCGCCGACGGGTTTTCCGTTCAAAGTGGTGCAGGTGGCGGATACTTTGAGTGAAGCCGCCACCTACGCGAAACGGGTTCGTATTTGTGATCTGGGCTACCTGCGGCATGCCTACCGCAAGCCCGACGGCACGGTGGGATATCGTTGCCCCGCCGAGCCGGTCGAAGACTACGTACGCAAGGGTGGCGACATCAAAGACACGGTGGGGCGCAAGTGCGTTTGCAACGGCCTGGTAGCCACGGTGGGGCTGGGGCAGATCCGTCATGACGGAATCGAGCCCGCGTTGCTGACCGCGGGCAACGACGTGGCGAACGTGGCTCAATTTGCCCGATCCGGCGCCGACAGTTACACCGCTGCCGAAGTCATCCACAAGCTGCTCGGAACCACTGGCGCTACCGTCGCCGGGTGACTGCCCCTCATTTCGCATCCTTCCCGGCGGGTCTCAAGGACCGCCCGACGCCGGACGGTGGCTGGGCAGATCAATCCCTGCCGCGTCGCCAGCACGGGTCCGGTTTGCCGCCAGGTGCGCGCAACCCGGCTCCGGCAACGCATGGGGCGCAGTTTCGATTTCCCGACTGCCCCGTCACCCCCCACGCAGCGCATTTTACCCCCCCTCGAACGGCCGCCGCGGGAGCGGGCCATTCAGCGGAATCGCGGCGCCCCATCATGACGCAGACCTCCCCGTGAAGTCCGGGGTCGTCGGACGGCGCCGCATCCGAGGGCCAAGGGCCGTCCGGCGCCTGAACCGCGGTGAAATTTACAGGTGGTAATCGCCGGCGGCTTCCGGTTGATACAGGATCTCCTCCACCTTCATGCGCGCCGTCCCGCCGGGAACCTCCCATTGGAACTCATCACCGACGCGATACCCCAGCATGGCGGTGCCAATCGGGGCGACCACCGAGATGCGTCCCTGCTCAATGTTGGCCTGCTCGGGAAACACCAGCGTGTAGATCAGATCTTCGTTGGCTTCCAGGTCGCGCAGGCGGACTTTGGAATTCATGGTGATGACATCGGCCGGCACTGCCTGGGGAGCTACCACGTGCGCATTCTCCAGTTCAGTCTGCAATTGTCGCAGATCGTCGCGCGATTTTTTCATGTTCTCCACCAGCGGTTGCAGCCGCCGCATGTCCGCGTCCGTGATGTAAATGACTCGAGGATTCATAATTACGTTGCCATGATTTGTTGATGATTTGAAATTTAACTCAAGAAAAACCTGCCCGATCAGTTGGCGAGCCAGAACGCCATTTCGTTGACGCGTTCCGGAACGCCCAGCACCAGCAGCTGGTCGCCGGGCTGCAAGGATTCAAAACGATTGGGATTTAATATCGGCCTTTGGTCGCGTTCAATCGCCACAATCTGCACTCCGAACCGCGTATTCAGCGCCAGTTCGCCCAGGGACTTGCCCACACACCGGGAGGTGGCCGGCACCGTCAATTGCTCCAGCCCCAAATCCGCCAGGGTCGGCGCGTCCACTGGATGCGCATCCGGCGGGGCTGCCGAACACAACCAGTTTTCCGCCTGACGCAAATTCTCGTCCTGCCCCAGCAGCAGGACTTTGTCATGGGGAAAGAGCATGATCTCCGCGGCCGGATTGGAGATGGTGATGCCCTGGCGTTCAATGCTGACAATGGTGCAGGCGAACTGCGGACGCAACGGCAGCGTGGCAATGGATTTGCCCACCGCTTGGGAGATTTCGGGAAGGACACATTCCGCCAGATTCAGTCCCCAGCGATTGTCCGCTCCCGACCATCCGGCCAGGACCGGCCGGCCATCGGTGAAGGGCGAGTCGGCCAGTTGACGGCGCAACTCAATTTCGAACCGGCTGTGCAACCGGATCAAGCGCCGCCAAAACAGACTGGTCATCAAAACAAACACGACGACCAGCATCACCCAGCCCCACCACGGAAACAACCCATAAGGTATCAGCGCGGAAAACCACAACAATAACCCGAATGCCGCGGCGCCTTTCAGACTGCGTGCAAACAACGGCCGCAACACCGCGCGCCGCGCATGTCCCTGGGTGGCGGACTCGGCGCAGATCATGGCCACCGCATCCACGTTCCGCCATAACGCAATGAGCGGTGCCAGCAAAACCATGCCAAACCCGATGCTCCAGGCGACCGCCAGCCGGCCCGCCGTGCCCCAGTCCGTGTCCAGCCATTTGCCCGTCATTTGGTAAAGCGGCTGCGCAAAGAACAGCAGCCCGGAACAAAACAAGATCAGCAGGGCAATTTGAACCACCCGTGGGGCAAGCAACTTCCAGGTCAGGCTGCCGGCGCCGCGATGTTTCAAGCGCTCGAACCATTCATGGTAAAAACCAATGCCCTCCGCCAGAAATCGCGGCTGCCGGCGCTCCATCCAGACGCCGAAACCGCCCGATCGCCGGATCAACAGCGGTGTCGCCAGGGATGTCAGCAAACAGACGCCGATGCCCAGCGCGTAGAACCATTCCGGCACCAGTTTCCCTTGAACGCCCGTCAGGGCAATGATCAGGGAAAACTCGCCAATCGGGGTGAGGCACAACGCGGCCCGCGCGGCGTCCCGCATGGGCTGCCCCACCAGCAGCAATGCGCCCGTGGCGGCAAGGGTGCGCCACAGCACCGCCACCAGGAAGATGCCCACCACCAGCGGCCAGACGTCCACCACCAGTTTGAAATCAAACAGCATCCCGATCGCCACAAAAAAAACCGGCCCGAAAACGTCGCTCAATCCGCCAAGCACTTGATCCACTTGCTCCCCGCGGCCCGTGGAGGAAACAATCGCCCCCAGCAAAAACGCCCCCAAGGCCGGAGAAAATCCCGCCTTGGCGGAAACCAAAGCCATCGCCAGCAACAGCCCCACAATCGTCAACGAACGAATCTCGGGGGCGACCCCGTGGCTCAAGCGCTTCAACAACGGCGGCACGAGCAGCAGCGCCCCCACGACCAGGGTCACGATGACGGCCTTCAACCGCAGCACCGTACCGAAGACTACTGCGGCATCGGTTTGGCCAACCTCGACCAGGGACGACAGCACCGTCAGGGTGACCACGGCTACCATGTCGTCCAATGCCGTCACCGTGAGGGCGGTTTGACCAAACCGCGTGTGGAGTGCGTTGGCCTCCCGCAGGCTTTTCCCCAATACCGCCGTGCTGGAAACCATCAGCATGCCGGCGAGAACCAGGCTCTGGGTGCTCGGCCAGTCCAGCGCAGTGCCAAGCACGCGGCAACCGATGAGCACCAGCGCCGCAATCAACACGGTGGCCAGCACCAACGGAATGCCGACTTTGCGCAGGCGTTGCAATTTGATGCCCTGGCCGATGCTGAAAATGAGAAAGACCAGGCCAATTTGCGCAAGTGACTGGATCCGGTCCGGGCTGCGAATCAGCGCGTACGAATGGGTGTGGGGGCCGATCAAAATTCCAGCGGTAATGTAGCCGATCACGACCGGCAGCCCGATGCGCTGGCACAGCCAGCCCACCATCGCCGCCACCAGCATCACCAGCCCCAAATCTTGAATGAAATCAATGCCCGACATCCCCATTCAGCCGCCCTCAACTCTTGTGGATGGTTTCAGTTTGATCCCTCCTTGAAAAGGGACATTTTGAAAAACGGGGACCAGGCTCATCGGCTGACGGTGCATTTTGTGGGGGAAACGGGCGGCGCGCCGGCACGTTCATCGAACGCGTGCGCGACCGGTGCGGATCGCCGGCCACGCCGGCCCGGGACACCGGCAAACCGCAGACGCGGTTTGCCGGCGTAGGAGCCCGTTCCCACAAGCCACACCCGGAATGCGGCCGGCGTCCAACCTCGGTGCCTTGATTCGTTCTGTCGCCACGGTTCGTTCGCAAATGATTTTCCCGGCGGATTGAAGCTGGGAAATAATGGTTGCGCTCCCGCCTTCCACGGCAGGCTCCCGCCATGGCGGTGGTGAGCTGCGCGGACCGGTCTGCACACCAGTGTGCGGATGGAGCATAGGTGGTCGCGGAAATAACGCAAGCCGGGGTCCGCCTCCGGAGCCCCTCGTCCGGCGGCGCTTGCGGCTGCCGCCCGGACGCGAGGCGCGCGCAATCCGCCTCCTGCGCGCCCGGCCGACCGGGGGGCGACTTCCGGGTTGCGGCATCAGTCCCGGACAGGCGATACCGCCGCATACCGGTCCGGCCCCCTCGTGCTTCACTGCCGCGCACGGAAGAATAATTTCTTTGACGAGCAAGTTAGCAATCACTAACTTGCCGGCAAATGCGCTCCTCACGCATTACCGCTGAAGATCGGAAACGCGCCATTGTCCGCGCAGCCATGCCGTTGTTTGCGCACAAGGGCTTCGCCGCGACAACGACGCGCGAGCTGGCCCGCGCCGCCGACGTTTCGGAGCCGTTGCTGTACCGGCATTTCCCCAGCAAGGAGGCGTTGTATGAGACGATCCAGAATTTTTGCTGTCAGAGCGCCGATCCCGCGGTGGAACGGCTTTCCCGCCTGCCCGCTTCCACCGCCACCCTCGTGCAACTGACCTACTACCTGATGCGTTCGCTCCTTCTGCGCCAAACGCTGGGTGAGGTCAAAGTGGACACCCATTTCCGCCTGATGCTGAACAGTCTTCTGGAAGACGGCACGTTTGCCCGCCTGCTGTACCGCAACCGCTTCGCCCGGTTCTGCGCGCGGATGGAAGCCTGTCTGGAAGCGGCCATTGCCGCCGGAGAGGCGGTCAACGGCTCGGCCACCGTGGGGAATCGCGTCCGGTTTGCGCATCACGTCGCCGCCTGGCTGGCCGTGATGCACCTGCCGGAAAAGACGGCGATAGATTACCGCACCGCGCGCGCGGAGTTGTTGAACCAGGCGCTCTGGTTTGCCTTGCGCGGCATGGGATTGACTGAGCAGGCCATCGCCACCCATTACGATCCCCCGGCCTTGATGCAGGCCTTCAAGGAGGAATGGAATTGAGGAACGTACCGCGCCGAATCTGAATCCACCTGCTGCTATACCACATGAAGCTGAAATACCTTGTCCGATTATCCGGTTGCGTCTCCGGTCTCCGCGGCAGCACGATGAGCCTGCTGCTGACGCTGGGATGGCTGACGGGATGCCACGACCAACCCGCGGGAACACAAACGTCCTCCCCGCCTCCCAAGGTGGAAATCTTCACTGTCACCTCCCGAAATCTGGCGCTGACCAATACCCTGCCCGGTCGCATTGATCCGGTGCGCATCGCCCAAGTGCGCGCCCGCGTGGATGGCGTGGTGCTGGAGCGGAAATTCAGCCAGGGCGCCAACGTCAAAGCGGGGGAGTTGCTTTACCAGATCGACCCGGCGCCGTTCCAGGCGGCTCACGACAGCGCCGCCGCGAGCCTGGCCCGGGCGGAAGCCAATTTGCTGCAGGCGCAGCAACTGGCGGATCGCTACGAACCGCTGATGCGGATCAATGCCGTCAGCAAACAGGATTACGACAACGCCGTTTCCGCCGTCGCGCAGGGCAAGGCCAGCGTCATGGCGGCGAAAGCCGCCCTGCAGACCGCGCAGATCAATCTGGGTTATTGCCGGGTGACCGCGCCAATTTCGGGCCGGATCGGTTCGGCGCTGGTCACCGAGGGCGCCCTGGTCAGCCAGATGGGCGCGACCGAAATGGCGGTGATCCAGCAGATGGACCCCATCTATTTCGACTTTACCGAATCCGCGCGGCAGGTGATGCAGTTGCGCCGCCAGATGGAGGCCGGCCAATTGCAAAGCCTGCCCTCGGGCGAAGCCCGGGTGACGCTGCTGCTGCCCGACGGGTCGGTCTATCCGCATGCGGGCAAGTTGCTGTTCTCCGACATCTCGGTGGACGCGAGCAGCGGCATGATCACGCTCCGCGCCGAATTTCCCAATCCGGAAAACTGGCTGCTGCCCGGCATGTTTGTCATGGGCCAGATCGAACAGGCGGTCGCGCCGGAGGCGATGCTGGTGCCGCAGCGCGCGGTGACCATCGGCGCGGACAGCCAGGCCAGTGTGCTGCTGGTGGACAGCAATAACATTGTGCAAGTGCAACCAGTGCAACTGGGCGCGGCGGTGGGCGGCCAATGGGTAATCCGGAGCGGCTTGAAAGCCGGAGACCACGTGGTGGTGGCAGGGCTGCAAAAGGCGCGGCCCGGAATGGAAGTCCAGCCGCACCCACCCGCGGGCATCAAGACAAACACGGTCACGGTGGCGCGTGGGAAGTAGGGGCAAGGAACCGCGTCATGGCAAAATTCTTCATTGACCGTCCGGTTTTCGCCTGGGTCGTTTCGATTTTCATCATGCTGGCGGGGATCATGGCGATCACCCGCCTGCCCGTGGCGCAATATCCGAACGTGGCGCCGCCCTCCATTTCAATCACCGCCACGTATGCGGGCGCATCGGCGCAAACGGTGCAAGACACGGTCACCTCCGTGATTGAACAGCGGATGAATGGACTGGACCACCTGCTCTACATGTCGTCCAGCAGCAGCGCCAGCGGCCAGGCCACCGTGACATTGTACTTTGAATCCGGCACCGATCCCGACATTGCCCAGGTGCAGGTCCAGAACAAACTGCAGCTGGCCGTGCCCAGTCTGCCGATGACCGTGCAGCAGCAGGGCATCGTGGTGACCAAGTCCACGCGGAATTACCTCATGTTTTTCGCGTTGTCCTCCACGAACAATACGATGAACCACATCGAGCTGGGCAATTTCATCGCCACCACCCTGCTTGATCCCATCAGCCGCGTTACCGGCGTGGGCGAGGCGAATTTGTTCGGCACCGAGTACGCCATGCGCATCTGGATGAACCCGGAAAAACTCCTGGAATACCAACTGACCGCCGGCGACATCATCGCGGCCGTTCAGGCGCAAAACGCCCAGGTCCCGGTCGGGCAGATCGGCATGTTGCCCGCGGTGAAGGGGCAGGAAATCAACGTCACGTTGCAGGGACAGACCACGCTGACCACTCCCGAGGAGTTTGGAAACATCCTGTTGCGCGTGAACCCGGACGGCTCGCGGGTGCATTTGCGTGACGTCGCCCGGGTGGAACTGGCCGGAGCGACCTACGTCACCCAGACCCGCGTGAATGGCCGCCCCGCGGCGGCCATTGGCATCCGTCTGGCGCCGGGAGCCAACGCGCTGGCCACGGCCGACGCGGTGCGCCTGCGCGTCAAGCAGCTTGCCGAATTTTTTCCCCGGGGATCAAGGTCACCTATCCCTACGACTCGACGGAATTCATTCAGGAATCGATCAAGGAAGTGATCAAAACCCTGCTCGAAGCCATTTTTCTGGTCTTTTTGATCATCTATTTCTTCCTGCAAAGCATCCGCACGGCCTTCATTGCCACGATGGTGATCCCGGTGGCGTTGCTGGGGACGTTCGCCATCATGTATGCGATGGGCTTTTCCATCAACGTCCTGACCCTGTTCGGCATGGTGCTCGCCATCGGCATCCTGGTGGATGACGCCATCGTGGTGACGGAAAACGTCGAGCGCATCATGAGCGAGGAGGGGCTGCCGGCGCGCGAAGCCACGCGCAAGGCGATGGAGCAAATCACCGGCGCGCTCATTGCCATTTCCCTCGTGCTGACGGCGGTCTTTATTCCCATGGCCTTCTTTGGCGGCTCCGTGGGCGCGATTTACCGGCAATTTTCCCTGACGCTGGTCGCGTCCATGATCTTCTCCGTCTTCCTGGCGATGTCGCTGACCCCGGCCTTGTGCGCGGCGTTGCTCAAATCGGTGCAGGCAGGTCACCACGTCGAGAAGCGGGGCTTTTGGGGCTGGTTCAACCGCCAATTCAACGCCGCCACGCACCGGTACGAAGGACGCGTCAAACGCATTTTGAAACATGCCCCGCGGTATCTGCTGCTCTACCTCGGGATTGTCGCGGTCGTGGTCTGGTTGTTCTGGCGGTTGCCCTCGGCATTTCTGCCCTCGGAAGATCAGGGGTATCTCATCACCAACGTCGTCCTGCCGGTGGGTTCCTCTACCGAACGCACCCTTGCGGTGTTCGAACAGCTCGAAAAGTTTTATCTCGCACAGCCCGAGGTCGAGGACATGATTGCGGTGGCGGGTTTCAGCTTCAGCGGTCAGGGCCAAAATGCGGGCATTTCCTGGGTGCGATTGAAGCCCTGGCGGGAACGGCGCGGCGCGCAACATTCGGTGCAAGCCCTCATCAACCGGGCGTTCGGCGCGTTCAGCCAGATTCCGGAGGCCATCATCTTCCCGTTGAACCCCCCGCCCATCCCGGAACTCGGGGTGGCCTCCGGGTTCGATTTTGAACTCCAGGATCAAGCGGGCCTGGGGCACGCGAAATTGATGGAAGCCAAGGAGCAGTTGTTCGCCCTGGCGGCCAAGGAGCCCCACATCACCCAGCTGCAAATGCAGGCGCTGGAAGACACCCCCCAGCTCAAGATGGATGTGGATCAGACAAAAGCCGAGGCCTTGGGCGTCTCGCTGGCGGATTTGAACGCCACCCTGACCGCGAGCTTCGGCTCGTATTACATCAACAACTTCGTCAACGGCAACCGGGTGCAGCGGGTGATCGCCCAGTTGGACGCGCCCTACCGCATGCTGCCGCAGGACCTGGGCACCGCCTACGTCCGCAGTCGCAACGGCGCCATGGTCCCGCTGGCGGAACTCGTCTCCACCCGCTGGATCAGCGGCTCGCCGGCCCTGCAACACTACAACGGCTTCCCGTCGCTGGAAATCATCGGTTCGGCCCCGCCGGGCGTGAGCATCGGTCAATCCATGGAAGCCATGGAACGCCTGGCGCAGCAGTTGCCGGAAGGCATCGGGTACGAATGGACGGGGCAATCCTTCGAACAATTGCGCTCCTCCCGGGAGGCGCCGCTGCTGTTGTTGCTTTCGATGCTGGTGGTGTTCCTCGCCCTGGCGGCACTTTATGAAAGCTGGTCCATTCCGATTTCCGTCATGCTGGTGGTGCCGCTCGGCATCCTGGGCGCCTTGCTGGGCGCCGAGTTGCGCGGGTTGCCCAACGACGTGTTCTTCAAGGTGGGATTGCTGGTCATCATCGGCCTCTCAGCGAAGAATGCGATTCTCATCGTCGAGTTCGCCAAGGACCTGGAAGCGGAAGGGCGCGATCTGATCGAGGCGACGCTGATGGCCGCGCGCCAGCGTCTCCGTCCCATCCTGATGACCTCGCTGGCCTTCATTCTGGGGGTTCTGCCGCTCGCGTTGAGTACGGGAGCCGGTGCGGCCAGCCGGCACGACATTGGCACGGGCGTTGTGGGCGGCATGATCACCGCCACGGTGCTGGCAATCTTTTTGGTCCCCGTGTTCTACGTTGTCGTGCGCCGGCTGTTCAAGCGCCGGAAACCTCTCGCGACCGCGCCGGCCCTTCCCCCGGTCCCGGCCGGTGGCGCGCCGGGGAAAGGAGGCGGTCCGGATGAATAAATTGCTGTTGTGCCTCGGGCTGGCGGTTCTGGCAGGCTGCACCATGACGCCGCGATATGAGCGGCCCCAACCCGCCATCGCAGAGGCCTGGCCGCAAGCGGGCGCGGAGGCGGCCGCCGGAAGCAACGCCCCGGTCGCCGCTGAGATCGGGTGGCGCGATTTCTTCCGCGATGCGCAATTGCAGCGGTTGATTGAACTGGCCTTGACCAACAACTCCAACCTGCGCCTGGCCCTGCTGAACGTGGCGGAATATCAGGCGCGCTACCGGATTCAGCGGAACGAACTGATTCCAGTCGTGAATCTCAACGCGGGCGGCTCGCGCCAGCGGGTGGCGAACGGATTCGCCGGCGCGGGAGGGCCGGTTACTTACAGCCAGTATTACGTCAATCTCGGCATGGCCAGCTACGAAGTGGACCTGTTTGGCCGGGTGCGCAGCCTCAAAGCGGAGGCCTTGGAAAAATACTTTGCCGCTCAGGAAACCCAGCGGAGCGCGCAAATCGCACTGATCACCGAAGTCAGCGGAGCGTACTTGACGAAACGCGAACTGACTGAACAACTGGACGTGGCGCGCCAAACCCTGGCGGCGGTCCGCCAGGCCTATGACTTGACCCGGACCAGCTATGACATCGGCACGGTTTCCGAACTGGACCTCCGCATGGCGGAAGCGCAGGTGGAAACGGCGCGGGTGAACGAGGCCGGTCTCGAGCAGCAGCTGGCTCTGCAGGAAAATTACCTGGTCCTGCTCGTGGGTCGCCCCCTGCCGGCGGACCTGCCCGCGCCGGCCCCCTTTGCCGCGCAACTGGGCCTGCCCGCGGTGCCCCCCGGATTACCGTCCGATTTGCTGCAGCGGCGTCCGGATATTCTGGCCGCCGAACATGAATTAAAAGCCGCCAACGCCGTGATTGGCGCCGCGCGCGCGGCGTTCTTCCCCACCATCACGCTTACGGGCACGCTGGGTTTTTCCAGCACGGACCTGGAAAACTTGTTCGTGCCCGGTTCGCGCGTCTGGAGTTTTGCCCCGCAGCTGCAGTGGCCCATCTTCGCCCTCGGCACCATGCAGGCGGGGCTGGACGCGGCCAGGGTGACCCGGTTGATTCAGGTGCAAAATTATCAGCACGCCATTCAGACCGCCTTTCGCGAAGTGGCGGATACGCTCGCGATGCAAAAGACCATCCAGACCCAGCGCGATGCGCATCAAGGGCTGGTGCAGGCCGAGCAACGGCGATTTGAGCTGGCCGAGGCCCGTTTTCGTCATGGGGTGGACAGCTACCTCAACGTGTTGACGGCGCAACAGGCGCTGTACCAGGCCCAGCAGAATTTGATTCGCGCGCGTTATGCCCGCGCGTTCAACCTGATCAACCTTTACCAGGCGCTGGGCGGCGGGTGGCAGGAACATACGACTGCGGCACAATAGCCGTTACGGCCGGGAGCGCGCCGGCGTCAATCCGCCTGAAATTCATCCACATCGCGCGCCGCCTCCGCCGCATCGGTACGGCCGCGAACCTCGGCGTTCAAATGGTGCGCAATCCGCCAAATGTGGTAGCCAATGGTGTCCAGCTGTCGCAAACCGTCAAGCGCGTGCAGGGCCTGGTCCGATTCAATCACCCCCCGGGCGCTGTCCTCCAGCAGACTGGCGCGGCCCCGACGGCGGCGTTCGGCCAGGGTCTGTGAGAGTCGCTGCAACGGCGCGTCGGCGAAACCGGCGGATCCGCCCGGCGGCACGGGTTGCACCCGGCCCAGGAGCTCCACCACCATGCGTTTGGAATCCTGCACCCGCGGCTCATCCCCGAACGCATCGGGTTCAAAGTCATCTTTTGCGGCAATCGCCAGGCGGAATAAATGGTCCAGGGCATGAAAAATGGAAGCGCGGGTATTCTGGTGATCGGCCGGAGACGCGGAAAAAGGGATCAGTCCCAGGAAACGGCGGGTTTCTTGCAAGGCCGTCAACGTGACCGTCAGCCGTCCGGCGTTGGGCCGGATATTCTGGTTGATGGCGCGATCCAGCGTGGCGAGGATTTCGGCAAAAACCTCCCGCAAGGTTCGCCGCACGGCTTCAATGGCCACCTCGGGCACCTCCACCAGGGAGGCGTCCAGGTGCCGGGTCAAAGCCGGGCCGCGCTCGGGAATCAGTCGTTCCACCAGATCACCAAACGCCTGCACCTTCGGGAGGAACAACAATCCGGCCAGCAGGGTGAAACCCGAATGAAACGCCGCCAAAATCACCGCGCCGAATTGCAGGTGAAAGTGCTGCTCCGCCCAACGCACTCCCCAGATAAACAACGGGACCAGCAGGAACGCCAGCAGTCCGGCGGCCAGACTGAACAGGATGTGCGCCAGCGCCGTGCGTTTGACGGAAGCCGTGGCGCCAATCGCCACCAGGGCGGAAGTGGAGGTGGTGCCGATGCTCGCGCCAATGACCAATGCCGTGCCCTGATCCAGATCAATCATGCCGGAGTGAAATGCCGTCAGCGTCATCGCCACCGCCGTCGCCGAAGATTGGGTGAACACCGTCAAGACAATGCCGGCGACTACAAGCAACACGCGTCCCGCCATGTTGCCCTGCGGCAGGTCGGCGGGAGAAAAGGAGGTTGAGAGCGGAGCCAACCCCGTCTGCAGGACCTCGATTCCCACAAACATCACGCCAAAGCCCGCCACCGCCAGGGCGATCCCGGCTTTGCGTCCGCGCACCACCAACCGCAACACGGCCCCCAACCCCACCAGCGGAAATGCCAGCTTGCCAATGCCGAATTTGAGGCCCGCCAGCGCCACCAGCCAGCCCGTGCTGGTGGTGCCCAGGCTGGCACCGAGGATGATCCCGAGTGATTGCGAGAAGGTTAAAATGCCGGCGCTGACAAAACCGATGGTGGCCAGGGTCGTGGCACTGGAAGATTGGGCCAGCACGGTGATGCCCGCCCCGGAGAGGAAGGCCGCCACCGGTTTGGCGGTGAACCGGATCAGCACCCGCCGCAGCGCGGCACCGGCGGCCGTCTTTAATCCGTCAGTGATGAGGAACACCCCCAGCAAAAACAAACCGCCGCCGCCCAGCAGTTGCGAAATCAACGTGATCTGTTGTTGAAGATCCACACCCGAACGCAAAAGCCACTCAGTTTCCGGCCCGCCGGGTCGCAGCCGCCTTTTGGCCCGGTCGGAGAAAATTCAAGCGCCGGCTGAATTCGGCGGCCAACACGGCACTGTCGGACGACTCGGCCGGCTCCCAACATTGGCCGGGATAATCGCGTTTGAACTGGCGGATGACCGGCAGGGTTTCCCGGCGGAAGGTGGCAAACCGCGAACGAATGGTCGCCGGGTCGTCTTCCGCCCGTCTCATGAGCCGGCTGCCGCAGTGATCGCAAATTCCCGCCTGCAACGGCGGATTCGTCTGCAAGTTATACAGGTGGCTGCACTCCGAACAGACGCGGCGGCCGGCGATGCGTTTGAGAGCCGTTGAGAGCTTCAAAGTCAGAACCCCAACCAGGCACAGTTTCAGTTGATGCTCACTTAACAGATCAAAAAAAACTCCCGATTGTCCCAAATGGCGCGGGAAGCCGTCAAACAGGACCAGGTCGGTATTGACCCTTTCCAGACGCGCCTGAATCACGGTCCTGACCAGTTCGGTGGACACCAGTTTTCCAGCGGCCTTGTCGCGCCGGATGCGTTTGCCGATGTCCGTGCCCAGCCGAATTTCACGCTCCAACAAATTGCCCGTCTCGACCACCGTCAGCGAGGGCTTCACGGTGAGCGACCGGACGATCGTGGTCTTGCCGCTGCCCGGCGGACCGAAGAGCGCCACCGCGCATCTCGCTGCGCGCCGCGCCATCTTCGCGGCTTGGACGGTGCGGCTCATTTTCTCACCCGGCCTCGGATTGCCAGGAGTCCCTTCATCACGTCGTACAAATTCCCCTTCCAGTTCTTGGTGCCGAACACGTCATGCAATTTTTTGTAGTGGGTGTAGAGCTCGCGATAGATCGCGTGCGCCGTCCTGCCGGGTTTGAAGCCCCCCGGCTTGAGGCCGGTCATCGCGCGTTGCGCGGCTTCGCAATTCGGATACGCGCCCGCCACCACCGCTCCGGCGATGGCCGCGCCCAGGGCACAGGTCTGCGCCGAGCGCGACACCCGCATCGGCCGGCCCGTCACGTCCGCATAAATCTGCATCACCACCGGATTCTTCTCGGCAATGCCGCCACAGTTGATGATGTGCCGGACCTTCACGCCGTATGCTTCGAGCCGGTTGATGATGGTCAGCGCGCCAAAGGCCGTCGCTTCAATGAGGGCGCGGTAAATCTCCGCCGGCGTCGTGTAGAGAGTCTGCCCCAGCAACAGGCCGGTCAACCGTTGATCCACCAGCACCGTGCGGTTGCCGTTGTTCCAGTCGAGCGCCAGCAGCCCCGATTCACCCGGCCGCAATCGGGCGGCCGCCGCCGTGAGCGCCTCGTGCCCGCCGGATTGCCGGCCGCCGGGCTGCAGGTAATTCACGAACCAGTTGAAAATGTCGCCGACGGCGGACTGACCCGCCTCCAGTCCATGGTAACCGGGCAAAATGCTTCCGCTGACGATGCCGCAAAGCCCCGGCACATCCGCCAGTGGCTTCCCGCCTGGCACGACCATCATATCGCATGTGCTTGTGCCGATGATTTTCACCAAGGCCCCCGGAGCGATGCCGGAACCGACCGCGCCCAGATGGGCATCCAGGGCGCCGACCGCCACCGGAAGTCCCGCGGGCAGCCCCGTGCGCTGCGCCCAGGCAGCCGTCAATCGGCCGGCGGCCTGGGCGATCGTGCCCGCGCGCTTGGGCAGGCGCGAACGCAGGAGGCCCAGTTGGGGATCCAACTGCGCAAGAAATCCGGCATCGGGGTATCCCCCCCACGCGGCGTTGAACATGGCCTTGTGTCCGGCGGCACAAATCCCGATCTGCAAACGGTCCGGCGCTTCGCTGCCGGTCAACATGGCCGGCACCCAGTCGGCGCATTCCACCCAGCTGTGCGCGGCCGCAAACACCTTCGGCGCCGTGCGCCGGCAATGCAGGATTTTGCTGAAAAACCATTCGCTGGAATAAACGCCACCGCATTTGGCGAGATATTTGGGCCTGCGCCTGCGGGCGAGCTCCGTGATCTCAGCGGCCTCCGCAATGCTGGTGTGGTCCTTCCACAACCACGCCATGGCGGCGGGGTGGTTCGCAAAACGCGGATCGAAGGCCAGCGGTCGCCCCTGCGCATCCACCGGCAACGGGGTGCTGCCGGTGGTGTCCACCCCGAGGCCGATGACCTGTTCCGGTTTGAAACCGCGCACTTTTTTCCGCGCAATCTGCACCACCTGCTTCAGCGTGATCGCTGCGCCCCGGACGTAATCCGCCGGGTGCTGGCGGGCGAGATTCGGATCATGAGACAGCATCACCCCGTCCGTGCCGTGCTGATATTTCCAAACCGCCGTGGCAACCTCCTGGCCATTGGCGGTGTTGACGACGAGGGCGCGCACCGAGTTTGTGCCGTAGTCCAGTCCGATGGTGTATCGCTCGCTCATAAGATTTCCAGACGCAGTGAAGCAAAGTCGGGGAATCTTACAAGTCTTGACCGCATCTGCAAACGCTCATTCGGCGATTGCCGGCGCCGCCCTTCGGAGAAGTCAGCAACCGTCCCCCAGGATGTCGAATCCGGGAAGCCAACCGCCACCGGCCCCGGTGGGTCGTTTCCGGCGGCTGGAGGCGGCAAAATTGCTCCAAATGAGTGCTTGCAAGGCTGAAGGGACATGTCTAGTCTTGCCACTCCCATTTTGGGGAGCGCCTCGCCAAGAGCAGTCAAAACCGACCGGGGCAGCCAACAAAACAAATTTATGGCAGTTAGAATCCGCATGAAACGCATCGGGTGCAAAAACAATCCGGTGTATCGCATTGTCGTGGCCGACAGCCGCAGCCCGCGGGATGGCAAATTTTTGGAGGAAATCGGCACGTACCAACCCCAGCTCAAGGGCGACAATGTGAAACTCAACCTGGACCGCACCAAGTATTGGTTGGGCAGGGGTGCGCAGCCGAGTGACACGGTGGCCAGCTTCATCAAGAAAGCGGAGCGGGCGGCGGCATAAGGTCCCCGATCAGCCCGCGTCTGACCCCGGGTTGGGCCGGCGCAAGCGCCGGGATTTGAATCCGACTCAACAGCAAAGCCAATGCAAGCGTTCCTCGAATACGTGGTAAAGGGGCTGGTGCAAAATCCCGCAGCGGTGACCATCACCCCCAAGGAGCGCAGCGGACAGACGATTTACGAATTACGCCTGGACCCGCAGGATGTGGGCAAGGTGATTGGACGGCAGGGACAGACCATCAACGCGATTCGTTCGCTGCTGACGGCGGGTAGCGCCAAAAAGGGGATTCGCTGCACGCTGGAGATTGTGGAAGACGCACGGCCGCAACCCTGATCGGGTTCCGCTCCGGCTGGCCTGAGCATGAAAATTGAGGTGCTCACACTGTTCCCGGCGATGTTTGCCGGCCCGTTGGATGAGAGCATCCTTAAGCGCGCGCGGCAGGCTGGCTTGCTGGAATTGCGGCTGCACCAGCTGCGCGACTGGGCCACGGACCGGCACAAGACGGTGGATGACCGTCCGTTCGGGGGCGGCCCGGGAATGCTGTTGAAGCCGGAGCCGATTTTTGCGGCCGTGGAGAGTTTGCGCGGCGCGAACACGCGCGTAATTTTGATGTCGCCGGCGGGACGAAAGTTCGACCAGACGCTTGCGGCTGAACTGGCGCAGGAATCGCATCTGCTAATCGTGACGGGCCATTATGAAGGGTTTGACGAGCGCATCCGGGAAGCGCTGGCGGATGACGAAATTTCGATTGGCGATTACGTGCTGACCAACGGCGCGCTGCCCGCGATGGTGGTGGTGGATGCCGTGACGCGACTGCTTCCCGGTGTGTTGGGCGATGCGGCCAGCGCAACGGAAGAATCGTTCAGCACCGGCGGACTGGAATATCCGCAATGGACGCGGCCGGTGGAGTTTCGCGGCATGAAGGTGCCGGAAATTTTGATTTCGGGGCATCATGCGGAAATCGCCAGATGGCGGCTGGCGCAGGCGCAACAACGAACGCAGCAGCAGCGGCCGGATTTAATTCGCAAGCACAAGCAGGCGAGCAAAACGAAAGACAGTTTATGAACCAGGCATTGTTGGATAAAATTCATTCGGAACAATTTCGCAAAAACAGCGCCAAATTTGGCGTGGGGGACACCGTCAAGGTACACACCAAGGTGGTGGAAGGCGACAAGGAGCGCATTCAGGTGTTTGCCGGCGTGGTCATCGGCAAGCGCGGGCGCGGACTGAACGAAACCTTCACCGTGCGCCGCATCAGCTACGGCGAAGGCGTGGAGCGCATCTTCCCTCTGCACTCCCCACGCGTGGACAAAATTGTGGTGGAACGCGCGGGGACGGTGCGCCGGGCCAAGCTGACCTACCTGCGGCACCGGCTGGGCAAGGCGGCCACCCTGGTGAAGGAGAAAACCCTCAAGTCGCCGGCCGGCCAGACCGCCGCCGCCGCCCGGCAGGAGGATCTGACCGAAATCGAGGGCGTGGGCCCCAAGATTGCCGCCGCGCTGAACGCTGCCGGCCTCCACACGTTCGCGGCGGTCGCGGCCACCCCGGTGGAGCGCCTGAAGGAAATTCTCGCCGCGGGCGGCGAACACTTGAAGCAGTGGGATCCGACAACCTGGCCGGAGCAGGCGGCGTTGGCGGCCAAAGGCGATTGGGACGCCTTCGCGAAACTCAAGGAAGAACTCAAAGGCGGACGCCGCGTCTAGCTGGAAGCAAATTTTTCAGGAGGCAACCCCGGCGGTTGCCTCCTTTGTTTTGCCCTCGGACATGCAACTGTCCGTCTGCCAATGCGTCATGGCGCCACGATCATGGCACGGCGGCCAAAATTGAATTGTCCCAACGGACGTGTCCCGGCAAGCTGAAGGCTTACTATGCAGCAGGTAAATATCGGGATGTTGGGCGGCGGCACCGTCGGCAGCGGCGTCTATCACGCCTGGAAACATAATGGTCGGGTGATGGCGGCGCGGCTGGGCGTAAAAATCAGGTTTTGCAAAATTGCCGTCAAATCCTTCGATGAACCCCGGCCGTACCCGATTCCCGCCCCCTTGCTCACCACCGACTGGCAGGCAGTGGTCAATGACCCGCAGGTGCAGATTGTCATCGAGCTGGTTGGTGGAACGGGGATTGCGCGCACCATGGTGCTTGCGGCTTTGCGACAGGGAAAAACGGTGGTCACCGCCAACAAGGCCCTGCTGAGCGCCTGCGGGCCGGAATTGTTTGCCGCGGCGGCCCGGACCGGCGCCAACCTGTATTACGAAGCCAGCGTGTGTGGAGGCATTCCCATCATCAAATGCCTGCGCGAAGGCCTGGTCGCCAATCAATTTCCCGCCATCTACGGCATCGTCAACGGCACGTGCAACTACATCCTGTCCCGCATGCAACAGGAGGGGGCCGATTTTGCCGAGGTGCTGGCGGATGCGCAAAAACAGGGCTACGCGGAGACTCCGCCCGATCTCGACATTGAGGGCAAGGATGCCCAGCACAAGACCGGAATTCTCGCGTCCCTTGCCCATGGGTTTTGGGTGCCCGCGGACCGGATCCACACCGAGGGCATCCGCAACGTGTCGCAAATCGACATGCGGTTCGCCAATAAACTGGGCTACACCATCAAGCTGCTGGGCATTGCCAAAAGGTTGTCCGACCGCAAAGGTGGTGTGCAGGTTTCCGTCCAGCCGACCCTCATTCCCCACTCGCACGTGCTGGCCAGTGTGAACGGCGTGTTCAACGCCTGCTTTGTGCGCGGCGACGTGGTGGGCGACACCCTGTTCTACGGTCGTGGCGCCGGCAAAGATGCCACCGCCAGTGCCGTGTTGAGTGATGTGGCCGACGCCGCGCTGGATTTGAAGCTCGGCACGCACCTCCGCGTGCCGCCCTTCAACGCACACGCGCGCTCCGGCCGCATCCGGCCGATCGCCGAAATCATCTCCCGTTATTATCTGCGTCTCAGCGCCGTGGACCAGCCCGGGGTGCTGGCCAAAATCGCGGCGATTCTGGCGCGTGCAAAAATCGGCATTGCCTCGGTGATCCAGCCCGAGGGACATCCCGGCAATTTCGTGCCCTTGATTCTGATGACGCATGACGCCAGCCACGCCGCCATGCACCGGGCGTTGCTGCAGATCACCCGCTTGCCGGTGATCACCGGAAAACCCGCCGTGTTCCGGGTGGAGAATTTTGAGTAATGGCCGCGCTTTTATTCCACAGCACCAACGGCCGTTCGCCCGCCGTGGACCTGCGCAGTGCCGTCCTGCACGGGCTGGCGCCGGATCGCGGTCTGTACCTCCCGGAAACCTTTCCGCAACTGACCCGCGCGGAAATCGCCGCCTTTACGGCCCTGCCCTATGCGGAAATCGCGTTTCGCGTGCTCGCACAGTACACGCGCGACGTCGTGCCCGACGCCACGTTGGCGGCGATGTGCCAGGCGGCCTACGACTTTGAAGTCCCCCTTGAAAAAATTGGCGATCGTGTCCACCTGATGCGCCTGGATCAGGGGCCCACCGCCTCCTTCAAGGATTTCGCCGCGCAAATGATGTCGCGTCTGATGGGCTTCTTCCTGCGCCAGGACGGGCGGCAATTGATTATTTTGACCGCCACCAGCGGCGACACGGGCTCGGCCGTGGCGCACGCCTTCCACAACATTCCCGGCATCCGCGTGCTCGTGTTGTTTCCGTTCGCGGAAGTCAGCGTGAGCCAGCGCAAACTCATGACAACGCTGGCCGGGAACATCCGCACCATTGCCATTGATGGAAAGTTCGACGACTGCCAGGCGATGGTGAAACGCGCCTTCGCCGATCCCGCGCTGAAATCACTCCCGCTTTCCTCCGCCAACTCGATCAACATCGGCCGGCTGCTGCCGCAGAGCGTCTATTATTTTTATGCCGCGTCGCGGTTGGCTCCGGCGGGCGAACCCATGGTGTTTTCGATCCCCAGCGGGAACTTCGGCGACATGATGGGAGCCATCGTCGCACGGGAGATGGGCTTGCCGGTCAAAAAAATCATCGCCTCCGTCAACGACAATGACGCCTTCCCCCGGTATCTCGCCACGGGACATTATGCCAAGATCGTCCCCTCCCGTAATTCCCTCTCCAACGCGATGAATGTGGGGCATCCCAGCAATCTGGCCCGCCTGATTGCGGTTTATGGCGGCCAGATGGATGAAGCCGGGACCATTCATCGCGCGCCGGATCTGGCGCGGATGCGACGCGACTTGTTCTCGAGCTCCGTTAGCGATGCGCGCACCCGCGCGGCCTTCCTAGATTTCTGGCACAAGCACCAACTTCTGCTCGAGCCCCATGGCGCGGTGGCCTGGCAGGGCTTCCAGGACTGGTTGCAAACCGAAGCGCTCGAGGGACGGCCTGCGGTCATTCTCGAAACCGCCAATCCCGCCAAATTCCCCGAAGAAATTCAAAAGGCCTTCGGCTGGTCGCCCGATGTGCCGCCGCGCATGGCCGCGCAAATCCAGCTGGCTGAGGACTTCGACCGCCTGACACCCGATTACGACCAATTTCGCGACTACCTCATTGGACACTACGCGGACCACCCCACGGCGAAAACCCACCCCTGATGGGCGGTCTTCCCACTCGCCGCCCATGGCCAATTTCAACTGGCGCACGAATTGAAGAAGCCCCTCCCCCGCCTCTCCTGTTGCGCTTTCCGGAAACCACCCTCCGCCAAAACCAGGCCTATACATCCGCACGGGATTTGGTAATTTCAGCCCATGGCGCTTGACGAAATTTTATTGACCGCTGAAGAGAGGATGGAAAAATCCGAGCAGTCGGCCCTGAACGAATTTGCCAGTGTGCGCACCGGCAAGGCCTCGGCGTCGCTCGTCGAAAACATCCTGGTGGAAACCTACGGCTCGCAGATGCGCATCCGCGAACTGGCCAGCATCACCACACCCGAACCACGCACGTTGACCGTGCAGCCATGGGATGTTTCCACCCTGCCGCACATCGAAAAGGCGATTCAAAAGGCGAACCTCGGCCTTTCCCCGGCGGTGCAAGGCAAAGTCCTCCGCATCTTCTTCCCTGAACTCAGCCAGGAGCGCCGGATGGAATTCGTCAAAATCATCAAGAAAATGGCCGAGGACGGCCGCATCGCCATCCGGCACATTCGCCGCGACGCCATGGAACAAATCAAAAAATCCGCGCACGACAGCGGGGTGACCGAGGACGACGTCAAGCAAACGGAAAAGGAACTGCAAAAGTTAACCGACGAATACACGGCCAAAATTGACAAACATCTGGCGGCCAAGGAAAAGGAATTGCTGACGGTCTAGCTCCGCCAGACACGTCTTCACGGAGCGCGGCCGGTATTGGTGCCCTCCTCGAAGTGAATGACGGTTTCCCCGGGCCTGGCGTAGCCAAATTTCTCCCGCACCAATCGCTCCACCGCTTTGGGATCGTTGCTTTGTTGGATTGCCGCGCTCAACCGCCGCTGCTCCGCCGTTTGCTCGGAAATTTGCCGGTCCAGCTGGAGCACCTCGCCGCGCATCGCTTCATTCTGGCGGATCAACGGCAGGTACGATATGCCAACGACCACCAGAAACGCGATCAGGAGCAAACCAATCACCACGCGCGTGAGCTTGTCCCAAATGCTATCCACTCCGTTCACGCCGCGAGTAAAACACGCTTTGGCGCGCAACGGAAGCAAGAAGATGACGGCTGGTCTCCGGGTATTTGATTGAAAAAATTCTGCACCATCCGATATTCTGGCCAGCCATGATTAAGGCGTTTTTGCTGATTTTTCGGCCCGTGACCACGTGGAATAACATCGCGGTCGCCAACCGAAGCGTACTCTATATTTTCCTGCTGCATGTCCTGCCCTTGATTCTTCTGACGTCGTTCGCAGAGGGATACGCGCTCACGCACTGGGGCAAATCGCATGGCGCCGGCAACAAGCACGTCAAAATTTACACCGTCCCTGAGGCCGTTACGGTGGAAATCACCATCAGCCTGGTGTATGTCGGGCTCGTATTCCTGCTGGCGGCGGCGGCACGCGCCTACTCCAGCACGTTCCATCGGCGCTCGACCTTCACCCAGGCGTTTACCGCCATGGGATACGGCGTGCTCCCGTTCTTTTGTTGGCGCCTGCTGGACATGTGGAACGGCCTTTTCCCCTGGATTCCCTGGGCCATCGGCATGGTGCTGACCATCGGCGTGATCTACACCGGGCTGCCCTGCCTGCTCCGGCCCGATCCGCCGCATGCCTTTGGCCTGTATGTCATGACCAGTTTGACGGCGGTGATCGTCTTCGGTTTGTGGCGGTTGCTCACCTGGCAATTCTTCCTGGGCCGCCTCCCCGAGGTCGAAAAGATTGTCACCCAGATCGCCGGTGGCGTGGCGGGCGGCCCACCGCCGCCCTGATCACCCAGCGGTGTTTCACCAGGGCCGCGCGCGCCGTGGCGGCATCGTCGCCGGTAAGCGCCTGCACAATTCCGATCGCGCGCTGGCGCAATTTGGCATTGCTCGGGTTCATCTCCACCATCAAGTTGCTCAGCACCCTGCCCGTCCGCACCAGCGCCAGCGTGGTCAACAGATTCAAGATCAGCTTGGTGGCGGTGCCGGCTTTCAGCCGGGTCGAACCGGTTAATACTTCCGGTCCCAAATCCGTCGCCAAAACCAGGCTCGGACGATAACGCGGTGGAATGACCAGATACGGGTTGAAACAGATCAACACCGTTTTCGCCCCGCGTCGCTTTGCTTCGTGCAGCGCCCCCCAGACAAATCGCGTCATCCCGCTGGCGGCAATCCCCACCACCACGTCGGGGCGGGAAACGCGACACCGTTGGATGGATTTGGCCCCGGCGCCGGAATCATCCTCCGCGCCCTCCACCGCGACACGCAGAGCTTTCTCTCCCCCGGCAATAATCCCTTGCACCATCGCCGGATCAGTCCGGAAAGTCGGCGGGCACTCGCTCGCGTCCAGCACACCCAGTCGCCCGCTGGTCCCCGCCCCCACATAAATCAACCGGCCCCCGTGACGAAACGCACGCGCCACCATACCGACCGCCCGCGTCAGCCGGGCGGTTTGCCGCAACAACTTCCGGGTTACCTTGGCTTCCTCGGTCAGCATCAGTTCCACCGCCGCCCGGATCGGCAGACGATCCAAATGTCGCGAGCGCGGATTCCGCTGCTCCGTTGGCGACGGTTTTGAGGTGCGGATGACGCCCATCACCGCGTCGGGCAAAACCGGTGGCAGATGGGCGGTTTTTCTGCGTCTGGCGCTCTGCATTGGCCTATTTTTCCAGTTCTGCCCGGGCCCGGCAAGCCCGGCCCGCCCCCGGTGGGCAGCCCACCGGGACGACGAGGGAGAAACCACCGCATGGCGGGCCGGATTCCAAACGGAACGCAATCAAGTTGCGCCACGCGTTGGAATTCGGCTAAGATGCGGGTCCGGGTTGCCTTGCAAAATGCGCCCGGATTTGGAATGAAAAAGATCGAAGAAGAAGCTCCTGACACCACCAATTCCGAAGCAGCGGCCGGGGCGCCCCCCGGCACGGAGGCCGTGGCGAACACCGCGACCGAAACGCTCTCACCGCAACAAATCTCCGATCTCGAAGCGCGGGCGGCCAAGGCACAGGAACACTGGGACCGTCTGCTCCGCACCACGGCGGATTTCGAGAATTTCAAGAAACGCGCCGTGCGGGAAAAACAGGAAGCCATCCGTTACGCCAACGAAGGTTTGCTGGAAAAATTCATGCCCATTCTTGACGCCTTTGAGAAGGCCACGCAGGCCACCCAGAGCGCCGGCCCTGCGGATATCAAGGCCTTGACCGAGGGCGTCCAGCTGATCCATACCCAGCTGAAGAACACCCTGATGGAAGCCGGACTTCAAGAAGTGGACGCCACCGGCCAGCCGTTCGACCCAACCTTGCACGAGGCAATCTCCCTGCAGGAAACGGCAGCCGTGGCGGATGGTCACGTCCTGCAACAATTGCGCAAGGGCTACAAGTTGCGCGAACGGCTCCTGCGTCCTGCCATGGTTGTCGTCGCCAAGCGGCCGGAAGGCAACGCCTGACAGCGGCGTGACGGAAACTGCTTCCCGGCCATGGCCAAGCGCGATTATTACGAAATTTTGGAAGTCAGCCGACAGGAGACCGCCGAGGGCATCAAGAAATCCTACCGCCGGCTGGCAGTCAAATATCATCCCGATAAAAACCCCGGCGACCGGCACGCCGAGGAAAAATTCAAGGAACTCGGGGAGGCATACGAGGTCCTGAGTGATCCGCAAAAACGCGCCGCCTATGATCAATACGGCCCGGACGCCTTTGACGCCCGGGCGCGCGCCGGGCGCGGCGGCGGTTTTCATGACCCGTTTGACATCTTCCGTGACGTCTTTGGCGGCGACGGCGGGAGCATTTTCGAACAATTTTTCGGAGGCGGAACCCGGTCGGACCCCTCCGGGCCGCAACGCGGCAATGACCTGCGCTACGACCTGGAGATCACCTTCGAGGAAGCCGCGTTGGGTTGCGAAAAGGAAATTTCCATCACCAAACCGGATCGCTGCGACAAGTGCAACGGCACGGGGAGCGAACCGGGCGCAAAAATCCGCCCCTGTGATACCTGCAATGGACGGGGTCAGGTCATTGCTTCGCGCGGGATTTTCAGCATTGCGCAGACCTGTCCCAAATGCCAGGGCGCCGGCCGGATCATTGAAAAGCCGTGCCGTGGCTGCAGTGGTTCGGGGCGAAAAGACCGCACCAGCAAAATCACGCTGCGCATTCCCGCCGGTGTGGATGCCGGTTCACGCCTCCGCTCCTCGGGGAATGGCGAGAGCGGTTTGCGCGGCGGGCCGGCGGGCGATCTATACGTCGTGTTGCACGTCAAACCGCACGATATTTTTCAGCGCGAGGAGGATGACCTGCTCTGCGAGGTGCCGATCAGTTTCGTGCAGGCAACCCTGGGGGCGGAAATTCAAGTGCCCACGCTGGGCGAAAAGGCGACCATCAAAATCCCCGCCGGCACCCAGCCGGGCACGCTGTTTCGCCTGCGCGGCAAGGGCATCAAAAATCTGCAAGGCTACGGCCACGGCGATCTGCATGTGAAGATCAACGTGGAAGTGCCCACGCGCCTGAGCAGCGCACAGAAAAACAAATTGCAGGAGTTTGCCGCGGCGTGTGACGAACAGGTGAACCCCATCAGCGCCGGCTTCTTTGAAAAAGCCAAACGCTGGTTCCGCTGACTGCTTCCGCCATGCGCCGTTTTTATGCGCCACCGGAACTGTGCCTGGCCGCCCGGATCGAGCTGACCGGGAGTGAGGCGCATCACGCCGCGCGCGTCCTCCGGGTGCAACCCGGTGAAACGGTCAGGGTCCTGGATGGTGCGGGCCACGTCTTCACTTGCGACATCGAAACGGTGGCCCGGGACGGGGTCAGTCTGCGAATCCGGCAGAAAACTTTCTGCCCCCGCCTGCCCTGCCAAATCACGCTGCTCCAAGCCATCCCCAAGGGAAAGGCAATGGACTACATTGTGCAAAAGGCCACGGAACTCGGGGCGGCGCGGATTGTACCGATCCTCTCCGCGCGCACGGTGGTTGCTTTGGACGGCCGGATTCAGGCGGCGACGGACAAAGCGGACAAACTGCGTCCGATCGCCCTGGAAGCGATCAAACAATGCGGCTCTCCCTGGTTGCCACGGATCGAGCCGGTCGCCCGGCTGGAGGAGTTTCTGGCGCGACAGGAAACTTTCGATCTGCCGCTGGTGGCTTCCCTGGCCGAAGCACACCATGACTTGCGGGGACAGTTGCGGAGCTTTACAGCCAAACAGCAGCGCATGCCGGCAACGGCCGGCATCTGGATCGGGCCGGAAGGCGATTTTTCACCGGAGGAAATGACGCTGCTGCAAGCGCACGGCTACCGTCCCATCACGCTCGGCCGCCTGATTTTACGCAGCGACACGGCCGCCATTGCGAGCCTGGCGGTTCTCAATTATGAACTGCAGCGGGGGCAACCTCCGGAGGCGACAGGATGGCCATCCCGGACGGGACCGGGCGGGGAGCCTGCGTGAACTTTTCCGATCGGAAGCGACCTTGCGGCGGGATCGCGTTGCTTCCGGGGGTAAATTGGCCTTGAGGGCGGATTGCAGTTCTCAACTGCGCCAATGGAAAGCCCCCTTCTTCAGCGCATAAACGTAACCAACCGTCAGGATCCCGAGAAACGACAGCATCGCACCCAGGATGAGATTGCGCGTGGCCGCATCCTCAAGCATCGCCCGGTACACCACCGCCCACGGATACATGAAAATCACCTCGATGTCGAACAGGATGAACAGCATTGCCACGAGATAAAACTTCATGGACATGCGCGTGGTGCCGCCACCGACCGGGAGCATGCCGCATTCGTAGGCGGTGTCCTTGATCCGGCTGCGCCCGCCCTTTTTACCGATTAAATTGGAGATCGCAATCATGCCGCCAGTGGCGGCCAACGCGAGCACGAAGAGCACCAGCACCCCGAGGTACTGCAGGAGTTGTGTCGTTTCCACGGCAAAATACTCCGTTAAACCCGGCTAGCCGGCAAGATTTTTAGTGGCGGGTGGCCGGCCGCCGCGCGGGCACCCGGCCGCAAAAATCGCAACCCGCAACCGCCCGCAGCCGCCGATTATTTCCGAAACAACCACAGCAATATGGAGATGAGCGCGCTGAGAAGCAGGCAGGTGACGATGGGAAAATAAAAACTGCCGTGCTCCCGCTCGATGCGAATATCCCCGGGCAACTGGCCCAGCCAGCCCCGCCCCCACCCCGACCACAACAACGCCCCAATGACGACCAATAACAGCCCGGCCAGAACCAAAGATTTGCCAAACGGTTCCATCTCTGCGGAATTTACGACGTCATTTCCATCTCGCCAAATCCTTCCTCCACGGTCGCGATGCTTTGGATCTGCGCGAGCCGGGCGTACAGTCCGCCGGCTTGCAGCAATGCCTCGTGCCGGCCGCGCTCGACGATTTCACCGTGACGCAGCACCAGGATCTGATCGGCATTCCGGATCGTGCTAAGCCGGTGCGCAATCACAAAACTGGTGCGCCCGCGCATCAAATGCTCGAGCGCCTCCTGGATCAGCCGTTCCGTGGCCGTATCCACACTGGCGGTGGCTTCATCGAGGATCAGAATCGGCGCGTTCTTCAACAAGGCACGTGCGATGCTGACGCGCTGCTTTTCCCCCACGCTCAATTTGACCCCGCGCTCGCCGACGGCCGTCTCAAAACCATGCGGCAGCCGCTGAATGAACTCGTGACAATTGGCCGCCCGGGTGGCCACGAGCAGCTCCGCCTCCGTGGCCGCCAGTTTTCCATACTGAATGTTCTCGCGAATCGTGCCGTTGAACAAAAACGGCTCCTGGCTCACAACGCTGATATGCTCGCGGAGTGAGGCGAGCGCAACCTCACTGATGTCCTGGCCATCCACCAAAATGCGTCCGGCCGTCGGCTCATAAAACGCCGGCAGCAAATTGACCAGCGAGGACTTGCCGGCCCCCGTCGGGCCCACCAGCGCGATCATCTCCCCCGGTTGCGCTTGCAGCGAAATGCGCTTTAACACGTGGGGTTTTGCACCCGATGGTGGCGCAGCTTCGTTGACGACGCCGGGGAGGTGGACTCCCCCTCCGGCCGGCCCGGCGTCATACTGGAAGCTCACATCGTCATAAACCACCGCTCCGCGCACCGGCTGGGACAAGGCTCGCCGGCGGGTTTGCTGCTGGCGTTCGGGCGGCGCATCCAGAACATCGAAGACCCGCTCGCCGGCCGCGCGCGCACTCTGCAGCATTTGATTCAAACTATGCAACTGCCCAATGGGCGCGTAGAACATGTGCAGAAACAACAGGAAGCCGACCAGCTCGCCGGACGTCATCTGGCCCGCAATCGTGAAGCTCCCGCCCACCCACAACACCAGCGCGTACCCCACCGCGCCGGCAAAACCCATGCTGGGGCCGTAAATCGCCCAAATCCGCATGATCCCCAGCTGGGCGCGGCGCATCGCCGCCGCACGCTGCCCAAACCGGTCGTCTTCATGCCCCTGCCGATTGAACGCCTTGATCTGGCGGATGCCCTGGAGGTTGTCCATGAGCAACGCATTCATCGCGCTCGAAGCCTCGCGTTGCCGGCGGTAACGCCGGTGGGCCGTGAGCGTGTACCAAAGTGCGCCCCCGGCCAGCACCGGCATGGGAGCCATCGCCACCAGGGCCAGCACCGGGTTCATATAAAACAAGAACGCCGCCACCCCAATGACGCTGAAGAGCGCCACCACGCCCTGTTCCAAACCGTCAATCAACACGCGCTCCACCGCGTTGACGTCCTCGATGATGCGCGTCAACAGATCTCCGGTCGCCCGCTGATCGAAGTAACCGATGGGCAGCCGCTGCAACCGCGCATAAACCGCCCGGCGCATGTCGAAAATGACATTTTGCTCAAGTTGATTATTGATGAGAATCCGCGCACTGTTGAAAACATCCCGCAGCAGAAACGCGCCCAGCAGGCCAATCATCGCCGGCGCCAACCACTGGCCCTGCTTCTGGCCAATCACCTCGTCAATGGCAAACTGGGTCAGTTTGGGAAAGGCAAACGAGGCCAGCAGCGATAACACCGCCGCCAGCACCGTCCCGAACGCCAGCCACGGGTACGGCGCCAGATAGACCGCCACCCGGCGCAAAACTTCCATGGTGGAACGCTTGCGGGCGGCAAAGTTGGATTCCAAAGCGCGACGGGGAGGCGACATGGAAATTACCCGGGAAACCAGGCGTCCGCCCGTTGATTTCGCAGCTTCGGCTGATCCGGGCGTCCCGGCGCGTGTACATGGGGCACGCCGCGCCCTCCACCCGGCCCCACCCACTTTGCCGGCGCCGCGGCATTTCGCCGTCTCCCCTGCCCGGAGGACACGGATGAGACATTCCAGCTTCCGCACAGGATCACGATCGGCGCCACTTTACCCCACATGCGGGCAGTCTAACGGAGGCGCACGAGACAGCAAGAACGCGCGTGAGAGGAAATCCGGCGCATCCCGGCGCGGTCGATTCTCTCACTTGCCAAGCGCGACGCGGTTTTGTTTCAATTTGCCCGTGCTACACCAGCAGACTTTGAATCGTCCCGCCAGTTTCTCCGGGATCGGCCTGCACAGCGGCAACCGGGTGAACCTGACCTTTCAGCCCGCGGCGGCGAACTCGGGCATTCGATTCCGCCGCACCGATTTGGAGGGACAACCGGAGATTGAAGCCCGGGTGGAAAACGTGGCGGAAACCAACCGGTCCACCACCCTGGCCCGGGGCAACATCAAAATTCACACCGTGGAACACGTTCTGGCCGCCCTGGCCGGAGCCGGCGTGGACAACGCGGTCGTCGAAATCGACGCCAATGAGCCCCCGATCGCCGACGGCAGCGCGAGGGAGTTTTGCCGCATGGTGCAGACGGCGGGAATCATCACGCAGGACGAAATGCGCGAGACGTACACCGTGACCGACCCGATTCAAATTGAAGCCGGGGAAACCACGATGACGCTGGTGCCCGACGAACACTTCAAGATCACCTGCACCAGCGCGGACCGGGACGGACGGTTCACGCAATTCTTCAGCACGCATTTGACGCCCAAAACCTGGGAGCACGAGCTGGCCAACGCCCGCACCTTCTGTTTTTTCGAGGAAATCGAGTATCTCATCAAAAACGGGTTGATCAAGGGCGGCAGCCTGGAAAATGCGGTGGTCATCCGGGATGACGCGGTGCTGACGACCGAGCCGTTGCGGTACGCCAACGAGTTTGTTCGCCACAAGATGCTCGACATCGTGGGCGACCTCTCCCTCGTGGGCAAACCGATCCGCGGACACCTGATCGCCGTCAAGCCAAGTCACACCGGGAACTGCGAACTCGCGCGGCAGATCGTCCTCCAGATGCAAAAGCCCCTGCGCGCCGCCCAGACCTTTGTGCCGCCTCCCGCTCCGGCCAAACCGGCGGTTCCGGCGGAGATTCCCCCTTCCGGCAGTGGGGCGGTGGATATTGACCAGCTGATGAAATGGCTGCCCCACCGGTATCCGTTTCTCCTTGTGGACCGGATCCTGTCCATCGAAGGCAACTCGGTCACCGGATTGAAATGCGTTTCCATCAACGAACCCTTTTTCCAGGGCCATTTCCCGGGGCACCCGATCATGCCGGGAGTCCTGCAACTGGAGGCGATGGCGCAAGTGGCCGGCTTGTTCATGCTCAAACAGGGGGAAACCTCCGCCCAAACGGCGTATTTCATGGCGGCGGACAACGTCAAGTGGCGCCGCCCCGTGGTGCCGGGCGACGTGTTGATCATTGAAGTGGAAATGACCAAGCTGCGCGGCAAGATCGGCAAGGCCAAGGGCGTTTGCAAGGTGAACGGAGAAGTGACGAGCGAGGCCGAGGTAACCTTCATGATCTCGCCCATCGCGCTGTAAAACCCTGCCCATGATTCATCCCACCGCCGTCATCCATTCGGCCGCCCGCATCGGTGCGGAGTGCGAGATCGGACCGTATTGCGTCCTCGGGCCGCACGTCGAACTGGGCCGCGGCTGCAAACTCCATTCGCATGTGGTCCTTGACGGCCATATTCGCCTGGGCCGAAACAACGAAATTTTCCCCTTCGCCAGCCTGGGCCTGCGCTCCCAGGATTTGAAATGGAAGGGGGGCGTGACGCGGGTGGAAATTGGCGACCACAACACCATCCGCGAAGGAGTCACGGTGCACAGCGCCACGGACGAAGGCGTCGCCACCCGCATTGGTTCATACAACAATCTCCTGGCCTACACGCATATTGCGCATGACTGCCAGTTGGGCGACCACATCATCATGTCCAACTTTGCCGGGCTGGCGGGCCATGTCGTGGTGGAGGATCACGCCGTGCTGGGCGGCTACGTGGCGGTGCATCAATTTTGCCGGGTCGGCAAGCTGGCGATGATCGGGGGCTGCTCGAAGATCCGCCAGGACATGCCGCCTTTCATGTTGGGCGACGGCAGCCCCGCACAAATTCGCACCATCAACAAAATCGGACTGGAGCGCCACGGCGTCAGTGAAGCCACGCAAAAGGCGCTGCGGCAGGCGTGCAAAATTTTGTTCCGGGAAGGGCTGACCACGGCCAACGCCCTGGAAAAGGTGCGGGCGGAAGTGCCGGCGGCCCCCGAAGTGCAACACCTCCTCGAATTCGTCGCCACGAGCGGGCGCGGGATCACCCACTGACCGTCCCGTCAGCCGCACTGCGCCTTGTGCCGCAACGCATGATCCACCAACACCAACGCCGTCATGGCTTCGACCAGGGGAACCGCGCGCGGCAACACACAAGGATCATGCCGGCCCCGCCCCTTGAGGGTGGTGTTTTCGAACCGGGTGGAAACCGTCTCCTGTTCGTGCATCACCGTGGCCACCGGCTTGAAGGCGACGCGGAAATAAATCGTCTCCCCGTTGCTGATCCCGCCTTGAATTCCCCCCGAACGATTGGTCGTGGTGCGCACCCGGCCGTCCAGCATGCGGAACGGATCGTTGTGTTCCAATCCGGTTAACGTCACCCCGCCAAAACCGCTGCCCACCTCGAATCCCTTGGTCGCCGGCAGGCTCAGCATGGCCTTTCCCAAATCGGCCTCCAGCCGATCAAACACCGGTTCACCCCAGCCCGGCGGCACCCCGCGCGCCACGCCGGTGATGATTCCGCCGACGGTATTTCCCCGGCTGCGCACTGCTTCGACCAGCTGGATCATCTTTTGAGCGATGACCGGGTCTGGACAACGCATCAGGTTGGATTCGATATCGGCAAAGTTCAGGGTTTCCACGTCCACTTTGGCGGCCAACGCCTGCACCTGCGACACGCACGCCAGCACCTCCACGCCGAACTTGTCGCGCAAAATTTTTCGGGCAATTGCGCCCGCCGCCACCCGGCCCACCGTTTCCCGCGCGCTGGTACGGCCGCCGCCGGGCCATGCGCGAATGCCAAATTTGGCCTGATAGGTGTAATCGGCGTGGGAGGGGCGAAACTTCTCCGCCATCTCCTGATAAGCTTCCGGGCGTTGATCGGTATTCTTCACCCACAGGGCAATCGGCGTGCCCAAAGTCCGCCCCTCAAACACACCGGAAAGAATCTGCACGGCATCGGACTCCTTGCGCGGCGAGACGATGGGCGACTGCCCCGGACGCCGCCGATCCAGATCCGGCTGAATGTCAGTTTCGGTCAGCTTCAATCGGGGCGGGCAACCATCCACGACCACGCCGATGCCCGCGCCGTGCGACTCGCCCCAGGTGGTGACCCGAAACAGTGTGCCGAATGAATTCGCCATGCGCCGAGTGTGCGGAAAAAGCCCGGCCGGGTCAAACGTGGTCGCGTTCCCGCGGCCACACGGCGTGGATTTCCGCGTGACGATGCGCGTTTCTTTTCATTTCATCAAGGGGTGTACGTTATTACCGATGATCGCTGTACGGGTTACGAGAGCCACGGTCACCCCGAGCGGCCGGAGCGCATTACCGCCACCGTGGCGAGGCTGCGCGCCCAGACGGAACTGGATATCACCTGGCTCACGCCCGAACCCATTCCTGATGAAATCCTCCTGCGAACCCATTCGGCGGCATATCTGGGCCGGCTGCGTGCCGCCCGGGACTTTGATGCGGACACGCCGTGGTTTCCCCAAATCGAATCGGTGGCGCGCTTGTCTGCCGGCGCGGCGCTGCTGGCGCTGGAACACGCGCGTGCCGGCCAGCCAGTCTTCAGCCTGATGCGTCCTCCCGGTCACCACGCCACCCATCAGCACCCAATGGGTTTTTGTTATTTGAACAACGCCGCCATCGCCACGCACCAGGCGCGCCAGCAGGGGGTGGGTCGCGTGGCGGTGTTTGATTTCGATGTTCATCACGGGAACGGCACGGAAGAATTCCTCCGTGATCTCCCCGGCACCGGCTTTTTCTCCGTTCACGAATATCCGTGCTACCCGGGCACGGGCGCCGCCAGGGCCGGCACCAATTGCTTCAACTATCCGGTGGCCCCGCACAGCTCACGTGAAATCTATCGCGCGGTGTTGGGTGAAGCGTTGGACGATTTGTGCGCGTTCCGTCCGGACCTCATTGTCGTTTCTGCGGGCTTTGACGCTTACGCGCACGACCCGCTGGCGAACAGCCCGCTTCTGGGGAAGGATTTCCATTGGCTGGGGCTGGAATTGCGGCGCAGCGGCGCACCTATGCTCAGCCTGCTGGAAGGAGGTTATAGCAACGCCCTGCCCGAGTTGATCTTTGCCTACTTGAAGGGGCTGGCCGGCCGGCAACTGGCCAGTTAGCCGGCGCCGGAAAATCCTAATTGAAGCGCTGCGAGCCGCGCTCCACCTCGCGTTCTTCCGCCACTTTGCGGCGCAACAAGGCCAGGGTGGCCTTCGTCAGTTCACGCAGCTCGCCGGTTCGCGATTCCAGTTCGCATTCCAGTTCCGCAATGCGCTTTTCGTAAGCCTGAATGCGGTCCGGCAGTTTCAGCGCCACAAACCGCGCTTCCAACTCCGCCAGCTCCTGCTGGGCCTTGTGCTGCGTCTCCAACAACGCGTTGCGCTGGGAATACAGCCCCTGCACCAGGCTCTGCTTGGCGAACTCGGTCAGTTCCGCCAGCGCCTGCTCCTTGACATTCGAAGCGGTCCCCTGCGCCAGCGGCAGGAGCGTGGTGGAAGTCCCCTCCGTGCGGGCGAGCGCAACACCACGCGACCGCCGCAACAGCCACACCCCCCAAACGGACAGCGCAAGGATCAACCCCAACGCCCCGGCAATCCCGCCGTACACAATGGTGCGCGAGGAGACCCCGGGCCCATCGGTCCGGAGGTGTGGGGCCGACTGGGCCGCCACCAATTCGCTGGCAATCAACTCCAGGCCGCCCGGAAAGTCGGGGACCACCACCTGGGCGCGGCCGATTAACTTACCGTGGTTCGCCCGGGCGGTCGCGTCGTTTGCCCGGCCATCATCGAAATTCCACAACCCCACCAGGCCGGCTTCGTGTCCCGTCACCCGTCGGTTCATGTTTTTGCGGATCTGCTCCGGCGTCCGCTGGTAATTCCAAACGCGCAACTCATCCAGTTGCCCGCAAAAATCCTGGTCGGACGGATTCCGGGTCAGCCCCCGCCCCAGCAGATTGGTCTGCGTGCGCGCAATACTTGCCAGACACGCCGCGTTGGTGCTCAAGGCCACAATTTCGCCGTTGACATAAAGCTTCATGCCGCCCGGACCGGCCACCGTCGCAATGTGCATCCATTCATTGCTCCGCAAGACGCCACTGGCGCGGGCGACGTAGTTGAACCGGTCGGTCCGGCTGTCCGCCATGAAGGTGGGGTAAAGGTTGAAACGCAGGTCCGCCTCGGTCCCGTGATTGAACAGACTCATCGAGTTTTGCGCCGCCCCGAATTCAAACACCCGTGAGTATCGGTTGAACCGGGCCCACTTGGTCCAAACCTCGACCGTAACCTCCTGCAAATCCCGGAAAATGTCCGGCGGCAATTCGACGTAACTGCCGCTGCCGTCCAGTTCCAAAACCCGGTTCTCCACCACCTCCCCATGCGCCGTTGCGACCAGGAGCATCAGCGCCATGCCCCAACCGAAAATCTGCAGCCCCCGGGTCATGCGGGTCCACCCGGAAGCTCCCGCCCGTTGACTGACTGGTTGCCAAAACAGGTTTTCACAGTTCACGGTCGCGACTTATACGGTTTCCCCGCAAGGCGAAGCAAGCGCGATCTCAAAAAGTTTCGCCCCCCCCGGCGCCGCCTGTCTCCACGTGTCCCCGCCTCATTCCGCCCTGACCGGATCGCGTTGATAAATGGGCTTGCGCACAATCACTCCGGGGGCGCGCCGGCCCCGGGCTTCAATCTCGATGGGCGTTCCCGCGCCGGCCTGATCGGGAGGTACATAACCCAACCCGATGCCGACTCCCAACGATGGACTTTGCGTGCCGCTGACCACCTGGCCCACCACGGCACCGTGGATCCAAATCGGATAACCCGGACGCGGCGGGGCGGCTTTTCCGGTAAGTTTGAAGGCGACGCACCGCTTCTTCACCCCGTGCGCCTTTTGCTCCGCCAGAAGGCTCCGGCCAATGAACTCTCCTTTGTCCAATGCCACAAAGAAGCCCAGTCCCGCCTCGATGGGCGTGGTGTCGGCGTCCAGTTCATGGCCATACAACGGGTAGCAAACTTCCGTCCGCAAAGTGTCGCGCGCGCCCAGCCCGCAGGGTTTGATGCCGCTGGCGACCCCGCGCGCCAGCACGGTTTCCCAGACCTGCCGGATGGCCGGCCCCTCACCCATGATTTCGAATCCATCCTCACCAGTATAACCGGTCCGCGACACCAATACGCTCCCCGTCTGGAACGGGAATCCCCCGATCTCGTTCTTTTTCAGATGAGTGACACTGGCGACCCGCTTGGCGGAAAGGGAAGCGCCCGGAATGCAGTCATTGATGAATTCCTGCACGCGCGGCCCCTGCACGGCAACCGCGGCATAATTGTGCGAAGCGTCCGTCAAATTCAAATCCCCGCCCGGGGATGGAAAGTTTGCCGCCTGCGCCTGCAGCCACGCCACATCTGCCTCCGTGCGGGAGGCGTTGACCACGAGGAGATAGACTCCTGCGGAAAGTTGATAGACATACAGGTCGTCCAACACTCCGCCCTGCTCGTTGCACATCAAGGTGTATTGTCCCAGCCCCGGAGTGAGCTTGCGCACGTCATTGGTAAAAACGTGGTTGAGGAAGGCTTCCGCGGCGGCGCCATGCACCGTGATTTCGCCCATGTGCGAAATGTCGAAAACCCCCGCCGCATTGCGCACCGCAGTATGTTCATCCATGATCGAGGTGTAGTGGACGGGCATTTCCCAGCCGCCGAACTCGATGAGTTTGCCGCCGGCCTGCTGATGCCGGTCGTACAGTACCGTGCGTTTGAGCATGCCTGCAGGATGCGGCATCCAGACCGCGAATTGAAGCAGAAACGTCCGGGGCAGCGGCAGCAGCGGCGGGGCCGCCCTGCTCCGTGCCCGTTCAGCCCCACTTTTCCGTTTTCATTTGCGTCTTGGGCACCTGCAACCCGTGCAACACCAGTTCTTCGGTGGCCTCGACCAGCGCATTGGGGCCGCAGGCGTAGAAAACCGTATTGGGCAGATCGTGAATGTGTTCCTTGATCCATGCGGCATCGATCCGCCCCCGACGTCCTTCCCAGGGATCTTCCGCGCTCAAGCGGGTGCAGGTGACGTAGAAATTAAAGTTGGGATTGGCGAGGGCCAGTTCGTGGAACTCCTGTTTGAAAATGATGTCGTTGGTGGTGCGCACGCTGTACAGCACCGTGATCCGCGTTTCCAGTTTGCGCCGGGCGGCTTCCCGCGCAAACGCGCGAAACGGCGTCACGCCAGAGCCGCCGGCGATGCACACCAGATGTTTGTCGGGCTCGAAGACCGGCAAAAACCGGCCTGTCGGTGGCAGGACAAACAACTTGTCCCCGGCCTTGGCCCAATCCACGATCCGCGTGCCCATCTTGCCGTCGCGCTTCACGGTGACTTCATACGCCCCCCGGTCCAGTGCGCAGGAGGACAACGAGTAGGCGCGTTTGTAGTGGGGCGCATCCGGCCAATACACCGTGATGAATTGGCCTGTCAGGAATGCCGGATCATGCCCTTCCGGCCATCGCAGCCGGATGGTTTTGGTATCCGGCAATTCCGTGGTCACGGTTTCAATCAGCATTGCAACAGGTTCACGCGCCATAAAAAAAGTCCCGCGAGATTAAGAAATCCGCGAATTCTGTAAAGTTATTCCCCGGCCCGTGTCGTCCGCGGTGATCGGGCCGGGTGCGACGCGCCCTCCCCCGCCACGTCCGCGGCCTCCGCTCCGTTCCCCGACGGAGCGGCCCCCTCCGGCTGCGGTTCCGGCACCGGACTTCCGGCCAAACGCCGCGCCACCTCCCCGGCCAGCACTTCGTAAGCGGCCGCGCTGGCACTGTACTGGTCGTAGTAAATGATGGGCTGGCCGAAGCTCGGCGCTTCGGCCAGTTTCGTGCTCCGGGGAATGACCGTCTCAAATACCCGCGCTCCGAGCAAGCTGCGCACTTCATCCACGACTTCGCGCGACAGCTTGGTGCGCGCATCAAACATCGTCATCACCACGCCGAAGATGTCGAGGGTCGGATTCACGCCCGCTTCGCGCAACTGCCCGAGGATTTTGCTCATCAAGGAAATTCCTTCCAGCGCGTAATACTCGCATTGCAGCGGCACCAGCACCCCGTCGGCCGCCACAAAGGCGTTCAGGGTCAAAATCCCGAGGGATGGCGGGCAGTCAATCAGAATCAAATCGTACTGCTCCGACTCACGCACCGGCTGCAGCGCCAGCCGGAGCCGCTGCAGATGGTTTTCCGAACGCGCCAGCTCCACGTCGGCCCCGCACAGATCCACCTCGCTGGGAATCAGCGCCAGCCGCTCAAAAGCCGTCGCTTTGATTTTCCCGGCCAACGTGCCTTCCCCAAACAGGGGCCGGTAGGCGCTGGCGCCCTCAATCTTATCCACGCCCAGACCGCTGGTGGCATTGGCCTGCGGATCCAAATCGAGCAGCAGCAGCCGGTGGCCGAGCGCCGCCAGACACGCCGCCAGATTGATGGAGGTGGTGGTTTTTCCGACTCCGCCCTTTTGGTTTGCGACCGCAATGACCTTGGTTGCCACGCGGCAGATTTAAGCCAAGTGGAGGAGCGATTCAATTTTTCTTTCCGCCAAATACTTTGGCTGGATTTTCCCGGCACACGGCGGCATGCTGCTGCCGCATGAAATTGATCATCATCCCGCATAACGTCACCCTGACCGCGGCCATTGAAAAGCATGTGGTCGCCAAAATTGAAAAGCTCGAGCACTTCGCCCGGCGGATCATTGATGCGCGGGTGACGCTGGAGCACGATCACACGCGTGCGCCCGCCAAGCAGTTTGGCTGTTCGGTGCGGATTGGCGTCCGCGGTCCGGATCTGTTCGCCCAGGACCGCCAGGCCGATCTCTACGCCGCCATCAACCTGGCGGTGAAGAAAATTGAAGGCCAGTTCCGGAAACGCCAGGGCAAGGTCAAGACCAGGCACCACATCCAGGCCTCAAAATCCAAACAGAAACTCAAGGAACGCGGCCTGTAATCCGGCCGGAATGCGGCCGCCCGGCTCCAAGCCCCGCCGCGCCGCCGCGCCGCGGCGCAATCGTGGCCCCCATGAAAGCTGACTCCCGCGGCAGCAGGTTGATCCTGCTGCGGGGCCGACAGGTCCTGCCGATCGCCCGGCCCGCCATCGCCGATGGTGCGATCGCCATCTCGGGCGCAACCATTCAAGCGGTTGGTCGCTGGCGAACGCTGCGGCGGGCGTTCCCCCGCGCCAGCACCCGGGATTTGGGCGCCGTGGTGATCCTGCCCGGCTTGATCAACGCGCATTGCCATCTCGAATATACCGGCCTGGCCGGTCAATTCGCACCCGCGCAATCTTTCACCACCTGGTTGCAGCAAATCGTGGCCGCCAAGGCAACCGCCACCCCCGCCTCCCTCAAAGCCGCCTGGCGGCGCGGAGCGGACCAGCTCATCCGTACGGGCACCACGACCGTTGCCGACATCCTTTCCCAGATCACCCTGCCTTTGCCGCCAACGCCCTTGCGTGTCTATGCTTTTCTCGAGATGACGGGCATCCGCTCGCCACGCAGCCCGGCCCAACTGGTCGCCACCACCGCGAAGAAAATCGAACGACTCCACCGCCGCCGGCAACTGGCCGGATTTTCGCCGCACGCGCCCTATTCCACCCCGGTGGAACTGTTGCAACGCACCGGGCGCCTGGCGCGTCGTCGCCGCTGGCGCGTCACCACCCACGTCGCCGAATCGGCCGAAGAATTCGAAATGTTCACGGCCGGGCGCGGGCCCCTGCATGATTGGCTGGGCAAATGGCGGGGGAATGCCGACGGGGGGGGCGGCTCGCCCGTGGAACATCTGAACCGGACGGGGCTGCTCGGCGCCAACCTGCTCGTCGCGCATGCGAATTGCCTCACCCGCCAGGACCTCCTGCTGCTGCGCCGCGCCCGGGTGAGCGTGGTGCATTGTCCGCGCAGCCACGAATTTTTCCAGCACCCGGCGTTTCCATTCAGCCGGCTCGCGGCCGCCGGAATCAACCTTTGCCTGGGCACCGACAGCCTGGCGACCATCAAATCCTCCGGGCAACACCTGCCGGAACTGGATCTGCTGGCGGAAATGCGCGCCTTCGCTGAAAAACATCCCCGCGTTTCCGCCGCAACCCTCCTGCGTTGGGTGACGGTGAACGCCGCCCGGGCACTCGGGTTGGCCGGCCAAATCGGAGTGCTGGCCCCCGGCGCATTCGCCGACTTGATCGCCCTGCCCTGCCCGGAAACGTGCACGGATGCGGCGGAAGTGGTGCTGCAACACCGCGGCCCCGTTTACGCCAGCCTGATTCACGGCCAGTGGGCGGTCGCGCCGGCATAACCCGGTCCCCGCTGGACGCATTTCGACTCGTAAGCCCCGGTGTAACAATCATAAATTGATTCCTGGTGAACACGTTCGAAGCCGAACTCCAAAGCCGGCTGGCCGAAATCCGGGCCGCCGGCCTCTGGCGCGGCTTGCACCGGGTGGACTCGGCCCAAGGTCCGGTGATTGAATGTCAGGGGCGCACCCTGACCAATTTTTCCTCGAATGATTATCTGGGGCTGGCGAATCATCCCGCGCTGAAGGTAGCGGCTATCCAGGCCGTTGAACAGCTCGGCGCCGGCGCCGGCGCGTCCCGCCTCATTTGCGGTTCGCTCGCCCCCTTCCACGAGTTGGAGGAGGCGCTCGCCGCCTTCAAAGGCACGGAGGCCGCGCTGACTTTTTCCACCGGTTACGCCACCGCGGTCGGCACCATCACCGCGTTGATGGGCAAGGACGGCATCATCATCCTGGACAAACTGGTTCACGCGAGCATCGTGGACGCCGCCAAACTCAGCGGTGCGAAGCTCCGCGTCTTTGCCCACAACGACCTGAACGACCTGGAAGACATTTTGAAATGGTCGGCTAAAACACGTTCGGAAAAGTCTCAAGTCCTGGTAGTCACCGAATCCATCTTCAGCATGGACGGCGACGCCGCGCCGCTGCGGGGAATCGTTGCCCTGAAAGAACAGCACAACGCATGGCTCATGGTGGACGAGGCCCATGCCACCGGACTTTACGGCGCCCAGCGTCGCGGCCTCGCCGAACAACTCGGCGTCAGCGACCGCATCGAAATCCAGATGGGCACGCTCGGCAAAGCCCTCGGGGCCAGCGGCGGTTACATCTGCGGCAGCCGTGCCTTGATTGATTTCCTCATCAACCGTGCCCGCAGTTTCATCTTCAGCACCGCGCCCGTTCCAGCGGCGGCTGGCGCGGCGACGGCCGCTCTCAAACTGGTTCAGTCAGATGAAGGCCAGCAACGCACTGAGCAACTGTGGTCCCGCGCTACCGAACTCAATTCCGCACTCCGCATTCCGCACTCTGCAATTCCCAGCGCCATCCGCCCCATCATGCTTGGTGATGCATCCGCAGCCGTGGCTGTCGCCGGCCGATTGCGCGAGCAAGGCATCTTTGTTCCCGCCATCCGGTATCCAACCGTGGCACGCGGCGCGGCGCGATTGCGCATCACCGTGACGGCGGAGCATACCCCGGACCAGATCCAGGCCCTCACCCGGGCGTTGCAACCTCTCCTGCATCATTCATCCCCATCTCCACATGGCCCTGCCTCCGCTTGTTCAACTTGATCGCGCCTACGTCTGGCATCCGTTCACGCAAATGCGGGACTGGATCAAGCACGAGCCCATCCTCATCACCGCGGCCAGGGGTGCAACGCTGCACGACCTGCGCGGCAAAACTTATCTCGACGCCAACGCCTCCATCTGGACAAATCTGCACGGCCATCAGCACCCGAAAATCAATGCCGCCATCATCCGACAGTTGAAGAAAATCGCGCACAGTTCGGCGCTGGGTTTTGCGAATGAGCCCGCGAGTTTGCTGGCAGCGGAACTGGTAAAGCTGGCCAACCCCAAAGCGGTGGGGCGAGCGTCCGCGCGAGCCGGGCGTGCCTCGTCAGCAGCCTCGCCCCATCTGAATAAAGTGTTCTTCAGCGACAACGGCTCGACCGCGCTCGAAGTCGCGCTCAAGCTCGCCTACGAGTTCACCCGCCGCTCTCGCGCCAGCATGGCGGGGCGAGCTTCCGCGCGGGCCGGCTCGTCAGCAGCCCCGCCCCAGCCAAAGTTTCTTTCCCTCGACGGCGCGTATCACGGTGACACCATCGGCGCCGTCTCCCTAGGGCACATTGATCTGTTCCACAAAACCTACGGCGGAATGCTTTTCAAAACCGACAGAGTGATGTCGCCGTACTGCTACCGCTGCCCGTTCAACAGAGCGAAGCCCGAGCGCGCCGACGCCCGCGAATATCGCCAATGCAATTGGGAATGTGTCGGCAAGGTGGAGCAGAAATTTTCCGCGCAAAAGAAACGTGGCAATCCTTACGCCGCATTCGTCTTCGAGCCACTGATGCAAGGCGCAGCGGGAATGATTCCGCAACCCTCGGGCTGGCTGAAACGCGTGACCGACATCGCGCGCGGTCATGGCGCACTGCTCATCGCCGATGAGGTGATGACCGGCTTTGGTCGGACAGGCGTCGCGCCTGCCTCAAACTCTTCGCGGACCGCTCACCCGGAACATCAAGTCAGAGACAGGCGCGACGCCTGTCCGACGCTGTTTGCCTGCCACCACGAAGGCGTGCAACCCGATTTCCTCTGTCTCGCCAAGGGACTCACGGGCGGCTATCTACCGATGGCGGCGACGTTGACCACACAGCGCGTCTTCGACGCCTTCCTCGGCGAGTATCACGAGTTCAAAACTTTTTTCCACGGCCACAGCTACACCGGCAACCAACTGGGTGCCGCCGCGGCGCTGGCAAGTCTGGAGATTCTGCAAGGCAGGCCATCGCTTCAATCCCGCACCATCTTGGAGCCGGCGCTGGCCGGGGCACTCACGTCACTCTGGTCGCAGCCCCACGTCGGGGACATCCGGCAGGTCGGACTCATTGCCGGGATTGAACTGGTCAAGGACTGGCGCACGCGCGAGCCTTTCGACCTGCGGGAGCGTGCCGGCATTCGCGTCTGCGAGGCCATGGCGCGGCGCGGCGTGCTCACGCGGCCCATCGGCAATGTCCTCGTGCTGATGCCGCCTTATTGCACGACTGCGACGCAGGTCGCACGCATGGTCGCCGCGTTGCACGATGCGGTGGGCGAGGTGCTGGGCCCACCTCCCCTCCGGCGCGGCCGGCGCACCCGCGGGTGAGCCTCAATTGGCGCGGAGGATTTCCTGCAGTTGCGGTTCGATGGCGTTGGCCCAGATGGTGTATCCCTTTTCCGTCAGGTGCAGGTAATCGGGCATGATTTCCTTGGCAATGGAGCCGTCGGCCTCGATCAGTTGCGAGCCAAAATCCACGTAGCGGACCTGGTGACCATCCGCCCGTTTCGCCAGCGCCTGATTCACCTGCAGCAGCTTGCCCCGTTGGGGACCAAACGTCTGGCCGCGGGGAAAAATTCCCAGCAACACGAGCCGGGCCTCCGGCACACGGGCCCGGATTTGGTTTATGATGGCGTCCACCCCCGCCAGAATTTGTGCCGTCGAGTATTGTTCCGTGCCGTCCTTGTGATTGTTGGAGTTGTTCGTCCCAATCATCAGGACGACCGCCTTGGGCTGCAGCCCCTCCAGTTGTCCGTGTTCCAGCCGCCAGAGGACGTGTTCGGTGCGATCGCCGCCCACCCCAAAGTTCAAGCACTTCCGCCGACCGTAAAACTGTTCCCAAACATTTTTGCCCGCGCCCTCCCAGCCCTGCGTGATGGAATCGCCGAGGAACACCACATCGCACGGACCGGGATGCTGGCGTGCCCGTTCCAACACCAAATTTTGCCGGTTGGTGCTGCCCCCCACGCGGGAGACCGGCACAATGGCGGGATTGGCGGCCGGGTCGGTTGCCGGGTTTTGCGCCGCACAGTGAAGCGCAACGCCGGTCAACACCGCGCTCAACGTCAGAAGAACCATGGACTTTTTCATTTGATGTGATTCAGGATGGGGCGCGCGCGCCGGCGCTGTCAATGTCGCGATTCAATGCGGCGCGGAATGTTCTTGAATATATTCCTGCTTCAAGCCGAGCGTTTCGGGCGCGTGCAACACCAGCATCTTTTTCCGCACGTCCCCGGGCACCTCGCGACGGGTCAGGCGGCTCACCCCCAGCATCAGCAGAATGGCCAGGGACACCGTCCAGATGGCCGGTTGTTCACAAAGAATCCGCAGCAGCGGGTGTTGCGCCCAGAAATCGTTCAGCGGCGCAAAACCGGCGAAGAGCCTCCCCATCGGCCCCTTGTCCAACGCGAGATTGCTGAGATTGGTCAAAGTGACTGCGACCAGCGCACACAGGCCGCCAGTCAACATCCCCACCGCCGCGCCCTTCATCGTCATACCGCGCCACCAGACCGACATGAACAGCAATGGAAAATAACTGGCGGCGGCGATGGCAAACGCCTGCCCCACCATGAAATTGATTTCCAACGGTTCGACCAGGCTGCCCAATAAAATCGAAACGACGCCGATCAACACCGACGCAACCTTGAACATCCGCATGCGTTGCTCGGGCGTGGATTTCGGTTTCCACATCCGGCCATAAACATCGTGCGCCAGCGCGCCGGTCATGGAGACGAGCAGACCGCTGAACGTGCTCATGAACGCGGCGAACGCCCCGGCGCAGGTGATGCCCGAGAGGATTGAGCCGAGCGGCGCGTATTGCTCGTTCAGCAGGCGCGGAAGTTCGAGGACGATCTTATCCGTTCCCTTGGCTCCGACTCCCGTGTAAAGCTCCGGCAGCAGGTTGCGCCCCAGCACGCCGAACACGGGCGGGAAGACGTAGAAGATGCCGATGAGAATCATGACCCACATGGTGGTGCGCTTGGCGGCGACGCCATCGGGGTTGGTGTAGAAACGCACGAGGATGTGCGGCAATCCCGCCGTGCCGCAAATCAGCGCGATGATGAGCGAGTAGGTGTAGAGCAGCGAATAAGGTTTGGCCGCGTCGCCGGTGATGCCCGCGGCCTTGGCGGCTTTGGTTGTGAGCGGGCCGAAGGGAGAAAGCCAGGTGGAATCGGCAGGGGCTTTTTCGGGGAGAGATTTGCGCAGCTCGACGGCAGAGTTTGTATCCCCTTGCGCCATTACTTCGGGCAGCGCACGCACAGCCGGCACGACTGTTGGACTGCTCTGGTTCACTTCCAGTTGCTTCCCATAATGCCCATACACCGCCATGAGCACGAAGATGGGCACGGAGATGGCGAACATCTTCATCCAGTATTGGAACGCCTGCACCAGCGTGATGCCTTTCATGCCGCCCAGCGCGACGTTGAGCGTGATGACCGCACCCACCAGCACCACGCCCGCCCAATACGGCAGGCCCGGAAAAATGTAGGCCAGCGTCGTCCCCGCGCCTTTCATCTGTGGCATCGTGTAGAAGAACCCGATGAACAGCACGAACACGACGGCGATCTTGCGGAACAACGGCGAGTCGAACCGGCCCTCGGCAAAATCAGGAATCGTGTACGCCCCGAAGCGGCGCAGCGGTCCCGCGATGAACAGCAACAGGAACAGGTAGCCGCACGCGTAACAGACCGGATACCACAGCGCATCATAGCCACTCGACATGACCATGCCGGCGATGCCCATGAAGCTGGCGGCGCTGAGGTATTCGCCGGAGATGGCGCTGGCGTTCCAGCCCACGCTCACGCTGCGGCCCGCCACGAAGAAGTCGCTGGCGGTACGGGCCTTTTTGGCCGCCCAAAACCCCATCCAAATGGTCACCACCACGGTGACCGCACTGAAAGCGAGAATCCAGAAGTCTATTTGCATGATTTAGGACGTCCCGCGAAGGTTGCGAAGGTCGGAGAAAGTGAACTGTTTCATTGCTTCACCTCCTTCGCCTTTTCGCGGGACACTTCTGCTACTTCTTCTTCCTCCAACGCAATCGAGCGGCGGATGAAATAAAACGAAATGATCCACACGGCGGGAAAGAAACCGATGCCCAACAAAAACCAGCTCAGGGTGAAACCCAGGATGCGCGTGGCCATCAGTTCCGGCGCGAAATAATTCGCCAGCGGCAGGCCGAGCACCACCAGCAAAAACGCGAGGGCGCAGGTGATGGAAAGTTTGAGTTGTTTGCGCATCAGCGAGCGGAGGAACGCTGCGCTATGCACGTCGGCCGCTTTTTCTCGAACCCGGGTTTGCATGAGTCGCGAAGGTTGTAGCGCAGCGGCAGGTCAATTCCAAGCGATAATCCATGCCCGCGCGGAAAATTATCAACGCGCCGCCACCGGCCAGCCGCATTTCAGGTCATCGCCCGGGTCCTGAGCAACCACTCCACGTAAGGCAAATCCGCGGCCTGCGTGACTTTAGGATTGGGGGCGGTGCCGGTCACGAGTTGAACCGGTTGTCCAATCAATTCACAAGCGGCGGTATCATCGGTGATCTGCAGTCCGCGCGCCCGGACTTCCTCCAACGCGCGCCGGATTACCGCCACGCGGAAAGTTTGCGGGGTTTGCACGGCCCAGAGTCTGGAGCGATCCACATTCCGGCTGATGGTACGGCCATCGGCACTTTCCTTGAGGGTGTCGGTCACGCGTTGCGCCGCCACGGCCGCCCCCACCGCGACGGCCGCGGTGATCGTCGCCTCCAACAAGTCCACCGTCAGACAGGGGCGCGCCCCGTCCTGGATGGCGACGATTTCGGCCCGGGGCGAAAGTGCGGCCAGCCCGTTCCAGACCGAGTCCTGCCGTTCCGAGCCGCCTGTCACGAAGCGGTGCGGCTTCCTGAACTGGAAGCGTTGTGCCAATTCCTGAAACGCCGCCTGCCGCTCCTCCCGGATGACCAGCACGATTTCATCAATGCCCGGGGCATCGTGCAAACGCTGCCAGGTGTGGGCCACGACCGGGCGTCCGGCGACTTCGAGGAAAAGCTTGTCCACCCCCGCGCCCATCCGCGTTCCTTTGCCCGCCGCCACAATCAATGCACTGTTCATCCGCCACAGGCTAACGCGGTGGGGCGGGCCAGCCAAAGCGCAAAGCGCGGAGCGGCGCAAACTCCCCCTTTTCAAATTGCCGCCTTTTGCTACGCTCCTGCTCCCTTGGGGAGGCGCCGGACCGGAAAGCGGGCCGTTTCCACCCCATAATTATGGCATTAATCGTTCAGAAGTACGGCGGCAGTTCCGTGGCCAACATTGAGCGGATCAAAAATGTGGCCCGACGTGTGGCCGGCTACCGGCAGCGCGGCGAGCAGGTCATCGTCGTGGTTTCGGCAATGAGTGGCGTCACCGACGGGTTGATCAAACTGGCCAAGGACATTGTGCCACTGCCCAGCGAACGGGAACTGGACATGCTGCTGGCCACGGGCGAACAGCAAACCATCGCGCTGATGGCCATCGCGCTCCAGGCGCTGGACGTGCCGGCAATTTCCATGACCGGCGCCCAGGCGGGCATCGTGACGAATGGCGTGCACACCAAGGCCAAGATTCACAACATCACCCCGCGCCAGGTGCATCAGGCCTTGAACGCGGGCAACGTCGTCATCGTGGCCGGCTTCCAGGGCGAAACCGCGGAAGGTCAGATCACCACCCTGGGCCGGGGCGGTTCCGATCTCACGGCCATCGCGCTGGCCGCCGCCCTGAAAGCGGACCTCTGCCAGATTTACACGGATGTGGACGGGGTGTACACTTCCGATCCGCGCCTGGTCCCAAGCGCGCAAAAGCTCGCAGAAATTTCCTACGACGAAATGATGGAGCTGGCCAGTCTCGGGGCCAAAGTGATGCAGACGCGCTCGGTTGAATTTGCCAAAAAATTCAAGGTGATTTTTGAAGTCCGCAGCAGTTTGAACGACAACCCGGGAACGCTCGTGAAAGAAGAAACCAAAAGCATGGAAGACGTCGTCGTTCGCGGCGTTTCCTTCGATAAAAACCAGGCCAAGGTCACGCTGGTGGGCGTGCCCGACCGCCCCGGCGTTGCCGCGCAGGTCTTCAAGGCCATCGGCGAGGCCAACATCAACGTGGACATGATCATTCAGAACATTGGCCACGGCAACGGCTCGCGCGCCACGGACCTCTCTTTCACGGTGGACAAGCCGGACCTGGCCAAGGCCAAGAAGGTCATCGCGCAGCTCCAGGCGGAAATTGGCTTCCGCGATCTGCTCTCGGACGAGCAAATCGGCAAACTCTCCATCGTCGGCGTGGGCATGAAGTCGCATTCCGGCATCGCCGGCAAGCTGTTTGAAACCCTTGCCCACGAGGGCATCAACATCGGCATGATCTCGACCAGTGAAATCAAGGTGTCAGTCATCATTGACCTGGCCAAGGGGGATCAGGCGGTAAGAGCCGTGCATCAGGCGTTCATCGGTTGACCGGCAGCCCGCACCGGTGGGCCGGCACCACCACCACCTCCCGCCGGCCGGGGCGGCGGACGCGGAGGGTGGATTCCCTCAATTCTCCGGCGGCGGGGCGGCGGTTTGCTGGTTGAGATTGGCGATTTTTTTCTCCAATTGATCCACCGGCCAGATGTTCAACCGCGCCATGTCCCGATACAAACTCAGCGCCGCCGGCCAGTCGCCCAGTTGCTCGGACAGCCGCGCCGCCTCCATGCCCGCGCGCTTTTTCCAGTAGGGATCCGGGGCTTCCCCGGCAACCAGCGGCTTGTCCCAATAAACATCGAGATCAAAATTTCGCGCCTGACGCAACAAGTTCGTGGCCTCGGTCCCGTCGGTTTGCAGCGCGGCCTGCTTTTCCAGCACCGTCGCCAGGCCGTTCAGCGCCTGGCTGCGGGTCGCCACGTTGGCTGACGGAGACGTCAACGCCTGGTGATACGCATTGGAGGCGGTGACATAATTGGCCGGCTCGGCAACCGCCAGCTGCAACGAACAATTGGCAACCTCGCCCCACGCCTGGGCCACCAGTGCATTGGTGGGATACTCCGTAATGATCGCCTGAAACGCCTGACGCGCCTGCTCCAGCCGCTCGAACTTGTTCGTCACCGAGGGCGCCATCCTCATGGCCACACCGCCATAGGCAAACAACGCCTCCACGCGCAACGGCCGGGGGCAGTTTGTGTCGCCCATGATGTTGCTGAAATGCTCGAGCGCATCCGGCAGCGAGCGCGGCAACGCCGCCCGCCCCGCCATCATGTGCGCCTCATAGGTCAGCGCGGAGTTTTTCCAGTTTTGATACAACTGCTTGTATTGAATCTCGGCCTCGGTGTATTCCCCGCGCCGGAAATAATAGTCCGCGACCCACCATTGCGCCCGGGGCGCGAGGGCGTGGCCGGGAAACTGCGCGACAAAATTGGTGAACAACGCCAGCGCATTCGTTTCGGCGCCGCTGCGGGCCGTGGCCAGAGCCAATTGAAACTCCACCTGCGGCCGCAGGCGATTGGTGGGAAACTGCTCCAGCCATTGTTGATAATCCTGCAGGACGGCGCTCCAATCCCCGGCGGCTTCCCGCATTCGCGCCAGCAGGAGGTCCGCTTCCGGACGCAATTCCGATTGCGGAAACCGCCGGACAAACTCCTCGCAAATCCGCTGCGCCTCGGCGGTTTCGTGCGCATCCAGGTACGCCTGGGTCACCAGCAACACGCTCTGGGCGGAAAGTTCATTGGTCGGACTGGCGTCCAGCATGACGCGCAGCGCCGCCTCGGCGGTCGCGAGCGGCACCGTGGTTCCGGGAGTCGCCAGGCTCGCGCGCAAGGCCTGGTAACTGGCCAGCGGCCGGAGCGCGGCGTCCAGGGCGGGCCACTTCGGAAGGAGTGCCAGCACGGCGGCATAGTTGGTTTGCGCGCCGGCAAAATCCCGGAGCTGATACAAAGCGTCCCCCCACTTGAAGCGGGCGATCACCAGGTCTGCCGACCCGGACAAACCTTCCGCCGCCGCCGCGAACGCCGCCGCGCTCGCGACGTAGTTGCTTTGCAGCCAGTAAACCCAGCCCATGTCCAGGTGCGCCCGGCCCGCGTACTCGGTCTGGGGAAAATCCCGCAAGACTTTCTGGAAGCAATTCGTCGCCGGGCCCAGGCGATCCACCTGCACCTCATTGGTGCCGCCGTCGGGCAGGCGCCCAACCTGTTGTTTCAAATACAGCTCGCCCAGCGTCAACCACGCGACATCCGCCGCCGGGGCATTGGTGGTTTGCGCGAGGTAGGTTTCCAACCGTCTGGTGGCGGCGCCAATCTTGTGCTCCGCAAGCTCGAGGCCCACGATCTGCCGCAACGCCTGGCGCTGCCAGACCGCTGGCGTGTTGGTCAGATTGCGTTCCCAGGCGGCAATCGCTTCATCGGTGCGGTGCAGGCGCTCCAGCAAACTCGCATGCATCGCAAGGCTGCGGGCCAGCTGCTCCCGCCGGGGCAAACCTTCCGCCACGGCCACCAGCTTGCCGCTTTCGGCCACCGCCGCCGTCCAGTTCTCCCGGGCCATCAGGGTGCGGCACAACAACTCCAGGCGCCGCCATTCCAGCCCGCCCCGCAGCGCTCCGTCAATTTTGTGCAGCGTCACCTCCGCATCCGGCCACAGCTGCAATTCAAACTGCGCCTCGGCCTGCAGCAGAAAGCCGCGTGCCGCCAGTTCGCTGCCGCGCGCACCCACTTCGGCCTGGCGGAACGGCCCGTCGGCCTGTTTCAACAAGGCGACCACCTTCGACCAGTTGGTTTGCCGCGCGCAGGCCTCCGCTTCATTCACCGCCGCCTCCAGGCGTTTGGGCGAGGCGGGAAACTCGCGCGCCAGTCGCCCAAAGGTTTCCGCAGCCTGCGGGTATTGTTTTGCGGCGAGCTGGGCGCTCCCGATCCAATACAAGAACTGGTCCTGGGCCGCGCCCGCAGCGTCGAATCGCGGGTGCAGCAGCGCCACCACGGCGGCGTACTTTTGCTGGTGATACAGGGCCTGGGCCTGCAACAGCAGCGCCTGGGGGAGTTTTTCCGACTCGGGAAAATCCTTGATGAACTCGGCAAATTCAAACTCGGCGCGATCCCAGATTTCGATCCGGAACGCCTCACTGGCCGATTCGAACGCCTGCTTTTCACTGACGGCAAATGCCGCCGTCGGGCCGCCGCCGCATCCCAGCAGGCCTCCCAGCAACAGCCAAAGCCACCAGCATTTCATGGAACAAATGGTAGCGGGCGCCGGCTCGGGCCGCAAAGAACGAAATCAAATCCGGGGGGCACCCGGCTTCAAGACCGCACGCAAATAGCGGCCGGTGTGGCTGCGCGGCCAGGTGGCCGCCTCCTCCGGAGTCCCCTGGCCCACCACTTCGCCGCCCTCCTCTCCCCCCTCCGGCCCGAGGTCAATGATCCAGTCGGCCGTCTTGATGACGTCCAGGTTGTGCTCGATCACCAGCAACGTGTTTCCCGCCGCCCGCAGCTTGAACAACACTTCCAGCAATTTGGCCACATCATGGAAGTGCAGGCCGGTCGTGGGCTCATCCAGGATGTAGAGGGTGCGTCCCGTGTGCTTGCGGCCCAACTCCGCCGCCAGTTTGACCCGTTGCGCCTCTCCTCCGCTCAGCGTCGTTCCCGACTGTCCCAGGCGCAAATAACCCAGCCCCACCTCCGCCAGAGTCAGGCACGGCTCGTGAATTTGCGGCACGGCACGAAAAAAACTGACCGCTTCGTCCACCGTCAGATGGAGCACATCGGCGATGTTCAATCCCTTGTAGGCAATCTCCAGCGTTTCGCGATTGTACCGCTTTCCGTGGCAGCTTTCGCAGGTTACATAAACCGGCGGCAGGAAATTCATCTCGATTTTAATCAACCCGTCACCCTGGCATTTCTCGCAACGCCCGCCCTTCACATTGAAGCTGAAGCGGCCGGCGGCATAACCCCGCACCTTGGCCGCAGGCAGCCGCGCAAACAGATCCCGGATGGCATTGAACATCCCGGTGTAGGTGGCGGGATTGCTGCGCGGCGTGCGGCCGATGGGCGTCTGGTCAATCACCACGATTTTCTCCAGCCCCTCGTAGTTGCGAATTTCCCGATGCGCGCCGGGCCGTTCCTTGGAGCCGTAAAACTTGCGCATCAAGGCGCGCCGCAACGTATCATCCACCAGCGTGCTCTTGCCCGAGCCACTCACTCCCGTGACGCAGGTCAACAACCCGATGGGAATCCGCACGTCGATATTCTTCAAATTGTTCTCGCTCGCACCCAAAATTTCGATCGCCCCGCGTTCCGGGGATCCTTTCCGGCGCTGCGCCGGCACGGGGATGCTCAGTTCCCCCGTCAGATACCGCCCGGTCAAGGACCGGCGGACACCCTTGATCTGCGCCAGGGACCCGGCGGCCACGACCTCGCCGCCATGCACTCCCGCGCCCGGCCCGAGATCAAGGATGAAATCCGCGGCCGCAATCGTGTCCGCGTCGTGTTCCACGACGATGACGGAATTGCCCAGATCGCGCAGCCCTTTCAACGTGGCGAGCAGCCGGTCATTATCGCGCTGGTGCAGGCCGATGCTGGGCTCGTCCAGAATATACAACACCCCCACAAGGCCGGCGCCGATTTGCGTCGCCAGGCGGATGCGCTGCGCTTCCCCTCCCGAGAGCGAACCGCTTTCCCGGTCCAGTGTGAGGTAACCCAGGCCGACGTTTTTCAAAAACCCCAGGCGCGCCCGGATCTCCTTCACCACTTCTCCCGCAATCCGCCGCTGGAAATCCGTCAACGACAACTGCGCAAAAAACGCGTCCGCCTGGATCACCGACAACTGGCAGACATCCATGATGGACAGGCCGGGGATTTTCGGGTTTTTTGAGGGACGTTCCGGGGCGGAGGCGATGCCCACCGTCCCGGCGGAACGGTCACCAGGTGCGGCAACCCCGCCCCCCAGCGTGACAGCCAGAATTTCCGGCCGCAACCGTTGGCCCTGGCAGGCATCGCAAAATTGCGGACTCATGAACGCCTTCAGGCGTTTGCGGGTGAATTCACTCTCACTTTCCGCGTAAAGCCGGGCCAAATTGGGCAACACCCCCTCGAACGGCCGCCTGACCGTGCTTTGCCTGCCCGCGCGCCAGAAGTGAAACGTGATCTCGGTCTCCCCCGAACCGTGCATCAGCACCCGCCGGAACGTATCGGATAAATTTTGGTACGGCGTGTCCAGGCTTGCGCCGTAATGCGCCGCCACCGCCCGGAGCATGGACTTGTAATAAACAATCATGCGCTTGCCCCCGCGCCGCCACGGCAACACCGCCCCTTGCTCCAGGGACTTTTCCTCATCGGGCACGACCAGACCTTCGTCGAAAACCATTTTCTGGCCCAGCCCGTGGCAAACCGGGCAGGCGCCCCCGGGTGAATTGAAGGAGAAATGCTTCGGTCCCGGTTTCTCGTAGCTTTTGCCCGTGCGCGGCGAATACAAACGATTCGAGTACAACGTTTCCAGCCAGGCGCCCGCGCCGGTCGTCGCGGCAGACGGCGGGGAGGGCGGTTGGCCCTCCAGCGCGGCGGGTTGCGGCTCCCGGGTTTCGGCCTGGTGCAGCGTTACCAGCACTCCGTTGCCCCAGCGCAACGCGGTTTCCACCGAATCCTGCAACCGCACCCGCACCTTGTCGTCCAGCACCAGCCGATCCACCACGGCCTCGATGGTATGAGGGAGGCGGGCGTCCAGCCGGAGGCGCGTTTGCGGAGGGCTCAGTTCCACAAGCCGCCCATCCACGCGCACCCGCACAAACCCCTCACGCTGGAGCCGCTCGATGACGTCACGGAATTCCCCCTTCTGCTGCTGCACCACCGGAGCGAGCAACATCACCCGCGTTTTGGCCGGCAACGCCAGCACATGATCCACAATGTCACTGACCGTCTGCGCCACGATGGGTTCTCCCGTCTCCGGGCAGTGCGCCTGGCCGACATGCGCATAGAGCAGGCGCAGGTAATCATAGATCTCGGTCGTGGTCGCCACCGTGGAACGCGGGTTCATGCCGCTCGTGCGTTGCTCGATGGCAATGGCTGGCGACAAACCCTCAATGTAATCCACCTCCGGTTTTTGCATCTGGTCAAGAAATTGCCGCGCGTAGGCAGAGAGACTTTCCACGTATTTGCGCTGGCCTTCGGCGTACAGGGTGTCGAACGCCAGGGAGGATTTGCCGCTGCCGCTTAAACCGGTGATTACCACCAATTTATCGCGGGGGATCTCCAGCGTCAGATTTTTGAGATTATGTTCCCGTGCTCCGCCGATGCGGATGAATTCCTTGCTCATAAGCCCGAATCCCGTCTCTCCACCAGCCGGGAATTGTAGGCGGGGCCGGCCCTTGAAGAAAGGAATTAACGGCGGGCAGCCGGGAGCTTGGAGGCGCGCGCCGGTGCGCGCCCGGCGACTGCCGTCTGCCTGACCGTTTCGCGAGGCCAAGGCGGCCCCGCCCCCCGCCGCGGCGGGCGTTGTCAGACCGCCCCCAGCGCCTGCGCAACGTCGGCAATCAAATCGTTCACGTCTTCAATCCCCACCGAGAGCCGCACCAGACCGTCGCTGATGCCGGCCTGCAGGCGCTCCGCGGGGGTCATCAACCGATGCGAAGTGCGGCTCGGAATGCACACCAGGCTTTCCACCCCACCGAGGCTCAAGGCCGGCATGATGAGTCGCAGCCGGGTCAGAAACGCATCCAACTGCGCCGGGTCGCGCAATTCAAACGACAACATGCCGCTGAAGCCGCGCATCTGCCGCTTCGCGATTGCATGATCCGGATGCCCGGGCAGGCCGGGATAATTCACGCGCGCCACTGCGGCGTGCTGTTGCAAAAAGCGCGCGAGCTGTTCGGCGTTCGCGTTGTGCTGCCGCATCCGCACGGCCAGCGTCTTCAAGCCGCGCTCCAGCTGGTAGCAGGAATGCGCGTCCAGCATCCCGCCGTGCTTCAAGGCACAGTCCGTCAGCCGCCGGATGATCTGGCCCGCCGCCACAACCACGCCGGCATTCACGTCGCTGTGCCCATTCAAATACTTGGTGGCGCTGTGGACCACGACGTCAAATCCCAGCGGCAGCGGATTCTGATTGATCGGCGTGGCAAAGGTGTTGTCAATGACCGTCAACGCATGGTGTTCACGCCCCAATGCTGCGACCGCCGCCAGATCCACGCATTGCAACAAGGGGTTCGAGGGGGATTCCACATAAATCAGGCGCGTGTTCTCCCGCCGGGCGGCGGCGAACTCCGCAACCGTGCGGCCAAAGGAAATTTCAATTCCGAACCGGACCAGTTCCCGGGTCACCAGCTGCTGCGTGCCGCCGTACAGATCGGCTTGAAACACCGCATGATCGCCCGGTTTGAGGAAGGCGAAAAGCAGGGTGGAAATCGCCGCCATGCCCGACCCGAACACCAGCGCGTCCTCGCCCTGCTCCAACGCGGCCAGCTTGCGGTTGATGACCTGTTGATTGGGCGTGTTGAAAAAGCGTGGATAAACGGGCGTGTGGCTCGCGTTCGGAAAGGCGAAAGCCGTGGAGGGGTAGATGGGGCTGCACGCGCCGCCGGTGGCCGCATCGAGATGGGTCCCGGCGTGAATGCACAGGGTGGAAGGCTGCAAAGAACGGTCCGCATCAATCATCTTGCCCCAAGTATGTGCGCCAGTGGCGCCGCCGGTCAATGGCGGCGCGTGATGGAAAACACCAGTTCGCCGCAACGGTGGTTGCCACGTGCGGGCGCTGATGATATGAATGCCCCGCTTGGATTATGCGAGTTCCCCGGCTTCCCCCACTTGTGCTGGCGCTTCTCTGCTCCAGTCACGTGCTTCTCGCGGAAGGTGTGCGCACCCTGCGCTTCAATGCCGCCACGCCGCGCGCCGCCAGGCAATGGCAGGAACAGGTGCGCGCCCAGCTCTTTGCCCTGATGATGGGCGGAGGCAAGCCCAAATCGATCCCCCTTGATCCCCGGGTGCTGCAACGTCTCGAACCGGATGCGGGCAGTTACGCGCTGGAGGAGCTGAGCCTGCAAACGCTGCCGGATCGGCGCGTCCACGTGTGGATGGCCGTCCCGAAAGCGCGGCAGGGCCCCGTGGGCGCGGTGCTGGCCCTGCACGGTCACGGCGGCACTGGCCGCCAGGTGGTGCGCGGGGAGGGGCTGTACTGGTATGGACGGGCGCTCGCCGAAATGGGTTACGTGGTCATCTCGCCGGATATTGGCCAGCACGAATTGCAGCACCCCGACTGGACCCTGATGGGGGAACGTGTCTGGGACGCCCTGCGTTGCGTGGACTATCTCGTCACCCGCCCCGAAGTGGACCCGCGCCGGCTTGCCGTGGCGGGCCTCTCGCTCGGGGGCGAGACGACGATGTACGTGGCCGCCCTGGAGCCGCGGCTTCAGATTGCCGACAGCAGCGGCTGGTTGACCACCGTGGAGAACATGAAACACGGACACTGTCCCTGCTGGCATTTTCCCGGACTGGAGGAGCATTTTGATTTTGCCGATATTTTTGGCTGCATCGCCCCCCGTCCGTTGATTCTGGAAATCGGGATGCAGGAACGCGCCCCCGGCGGATTTCCCGTGGAGATCGCCCGACAGGCATTTGCGGAGCTTCAGCCCATCTACCGGATGTTTGGTGCGGCCGAAAAGCTGGTTCTGGATGTGCATCCGGGCGGCCACATCTTCCGCGGCGCCGAATACTGGTTGCCACTCAAACAGGCCCTCGGCACGCCCTGGCCCTGGCGTCCGCCCCCGCCACGCCTTGCCCGGACCGGGGGTGCGGACGAACTGCTGCGCCGCGGCGAGATTGCCCGGCGCCACTTCAGCCATGCGCTCGGGATCCTGGAGGGTTGGTGGGCCACCCGCGATGCCGCCACCGGACTTTACCCGCGCCGCCTGGATCAACGGATTTGGGCCCCCCAGGACAACGCCGCGGACATGTTTCCGTTCCTCGCGCTGACCGCGTATTTCACCGCTCCCGAACGGCTGGACGAGGTGTTGCAGATCCTCCCGAAGGAAAAGCAATTCACGGATCGCCTCGGCGTCATGCCCGATTGGTTCAATCTGACCAACCGCACCTTTTACTTTGCCGAAACCAACCTCCCGCGCCTGATTTTCAACGCGGCCGAATACTGCAAGGACGGCCTGCTGCCCCTGACCGAGATGCTGGGCCGTGGACCGTGGGTGGAGCGCCTGATCGAACTGACTGACGCCATCATGGCGCGGGCACCGGTTTCCAGCGATTACGGCCTGCTGCCCGCGGACGATACGGAGGTGAACGGAGATGTTCTGCAAACGCACGCCCGTCTCTACGCGATGACGCGTGACCCCCGGTATCTGGAGTTTGCCGAGCGGATCGGCGATGCGTACTGTTTCGAAGTGCTGCCGCAGAACGGTGGCTTGCCCGCCTACCGCTGGGATTTCACCCGGCATCGGGTTCAGAACGATTCGCTCAACCTCAACGACCACGGCAACGAATTGCTCGGCGGCCTGGCGGAGCTGTATGTCCTGGCCCGGGCCGTTCACCCGGAGAAGGCGGCGCGTTATCGCCAACCCTTGCAAACGATGTTCCATCGGCTGCTCGACACGGCCCGCAACGCGGACGGTCTCTGGTTCAACCTGATCCAGTCCTCGACCGGCAAACCGTTGCACCGGGAAACGCCGGACACCTGGGGTTATGCGTTGTGCGCCGCCGCCACGTTCGCGCTGGCGACCGACGATGCGCCGCTGCTCGAGGCCGTGCCCACGGCGCTCCGCAACCTCCATCAGGGCCGCTATCTGTTCTGGTGGGATGCCGATGCCTATGCCGACGCCCTGGAAGGCGCGACCTACCTGCTGAACCGTTTCCCGGTACCGGAGGCTTCCGCCTGGATGGATACGATGCTGCCACTCTTCCTGGGCAAGCTGCGCGAGGACGGCATTGTGGAAGGCTGGTACGGCGATGGCAATTCCGCGCGCACCGCCCTGCTGGTCGCCCGGTACTTCACGCAGGGCACCTGGGTCCGGCCCTGGCGCTCCGATGTGCGCCTGGGGGCGGCACGCGCCGGCAAGCGTTTGCAACTGGCGCTGACTGCGGCCGCAGATTGGGATGGCAAACTCCTCTTCGATCAACCGCGACACCGGCTCGTGTTGAATCTCCCCACCAATTACCTGCGCCTGAATGAATGGTCGGAGTGGTTCACTGTCGAAGCGCACCGCTCCTACCAGGTGAAGATGAACGGCGCCAAAACCCGCTCCGTCCAGGGAACGGAACTGATCGCCGGCTTGCCGGTGCAGGTAAAGTCGGGAAAGGTCCGACGGCTGGAAGTGATCCCGGATTAAACCGCCCTGCACCGCCAACCTCCGGGCGATACGCTGGCGACGCGCGCAGGCAGTCTGACCGGTGAACACCGGGCTGCCACCCGCCCCGGAGGGTCCGGCGGGGTGTCGCGAATGTGTCCCGGGCCGGCCCCGCACCTCACCCCAACCGGCGCCTCCGCCTCACACTCCCGCCAGTTTCCAGGGATGACGATAAGGTCGCGTGAGCAGCTTGCTGGCGGCGGCGTCGCCGAGGATCTGTTCCTTCTGCACGCTCCACCGGATTTTTCTTCCCACCAGCATCGCAATCAACCCGAGATGGCCGGGAATCGCCGAGTGATGCGCCGTTTCCACCGGAGTGATCGTTGGTTTCCGCGATTTCACGCAATCCAGGAAATTGCCGATGTGGTCGCGCGATTCGTACAACTTCACCTTGCGCAACGAATCGGGCAGCCGGCGGGATTCCTCCCATTGCTTGTTGGAGGCCTCCAGCGAATTGCCCCGGTCCACCCAGACCCAGCCTTCCGTGCCGATCCATTTTGTCCCGCTCCGGATGTCCGCGTGCCCGCCGGCGATGATCATCTCGATGTCATTCGGATACCTGGCCGTCAGCCGATACTTCGTGCAGGTGTTCCAAACCGCGTCCTTGGGCGGAAATTCGCCGTACCCCTCAATTTCATCGGGCCCGCTCCGGTCGCAGTCCATGCCCCAGTGGGCGATGTCGCAATGGTGCCCGATCCAGTCCAGCAACTGCCCGCCGCCCGTGTTGTAATTCCAACGCCAGTTCTTATGCACCCGGGCTTCGATGTAGGGCAACTTGAGCGAGGGACCACTCCAAAAATCGTAGTCCAGTTCGGGGGGCGGCTGGGTAATGCGCATCTTGTCCCTGGTCTTGGCAAAGTCGGAGTGGCCGGAAGGCAACCCCACTTCGACCCGCTGGATCTTCCCAATCAACCCGTTCCGGACGATCTCGGCGGCGTACTGGAAATGCTGCTCAGATCGCTGCCAGGATCCCGTTTGCCAGATGCGTTGGTTTTTCTGCACCGCCCTGACGATGGCCTGTTGCTCGGCAATCGTTCGTGCCAGGGGTTTTTCCCCATAAATATCCTTGCCTTGTTGCGCCGCGGCCACGGCGGTCAAGCCATGCCAATGATCCGGCGTGGCGATCATGACGGCATCAATGTCGGGCCGCGCCAGCATCTCCCGGTAGTCGTGGTACCCTTTGCAATCCTGATTTTTGTAGTGCGCGTTGACCGTATTGATGGCTTCCTGCAAATGCTTCTGGTCCAGATCACACACCGCCACCACCTGACAGTCGGGATGATTCAGGAAGCCGCTCATGTTGCTGCCGCCCTGCCAGCCGCAGCCGATCATGGCCATGGAAATCCGCCCCGACGGGGCCGGTCGTGGTTTCGTCGCCGCCGCGCACCCGGTCAGCAGGCCGGGACCGGCCGCAGCAGCGAGCGCGGTGGTCGCCAGAAATTGTCGTCGGCTGATCGTGTTTCCTTTATTGGGAGAATGCATGCGGTATGAAATAGAGGCAACCGGCTGGTTTGACAATCAGAAACCGAGCTTCGTTGACAGAAAACCGGCCCGCGACGCCTCCGCCCCGCGCCCATGCTTGCCAAGCCCGGGTTCCAAATCTATTGTCCCTGCAAATTGGCATTATGAAGCAACGTCTGATTTATGGAGGGGTGATTGTCCTCCTGGCGCTGAACCTCGCTTTGGGGGCCCAGGTGTACTTCACCAGCGCCGCCGCGGCTCAAAAGGACTCGGCCTATCCGAATCTGGAGCTGTTTTCCTACGTGTTGGAGAAGGTGCGCCGCGACTATGTGGATGGCACGAACCTCACCTACCAGCAACTGGTGTACGGCGCCCTGCGCGGAATGGTGGATACGCTCGACCCGCACAGTGAGTTTCTCACCCCGGACCGTTTCAAAGAATTGCAGAATGATACGCAGGGCCAATTCGGCGGCCTGGGGGTGGTGATCCAGAATCGCGACGGGTTCATCACCGTGGTGGCGCCCATCGAGGACACCCCCGGGTTTCGGGCCGGGATCAAAGCCGGCGACCGGCTGTTGAAGATCAACGACCAAAACGCCGAAGGCATGGCGCTCGAAGACGCCGTTCAATTGTTGCGCGGCAAGCCGGACACCCAGGTGCGGCTGACGCTGCTGCGGCCCGCCACCGGGGAAACCCGGGAGTATGAACTGGCCCGCGCCGTCATCAACGTCGCGATGACCAAGGACGTCAACGGCCGGCAGGAGTATCCCCTGCTGGATGGCCAAATCGGCTACGTGCGGTTGACGCAATTTGGGGATCGCACCAGTGCCGAACTGGATCGCGCCCTGAAAAAATTGCGGGCGGAAGGCATGCAGGCCCTGATCCTGGACCTGCGCGACAACCCGGGCGGCCTGCTGGATCAAGCCGTCGAAGTTTGCGAGCGCTTTCTGCCGCGCGGGCTGCTGGTCGTTACAACGGAAGGCCGCAACAACAAGAAAGAACGTCGCATGACCTCCCGCGCGGGCGCGTATCGCGACCTGCCGCTCGCCGTTCTGATCAATTATAACAGCGCCAGCGCGGCCGAGATCGTTTCCGGCTGTCTGCAGGATTACACCGCCACCCGCAGGTGCAAGGCGGTCCTCATCGGTGAAACCACCTTCGGCAAGGGCTCCGTGCAGGAAATTCTGCCCCTGGCCGGCGATGCCGCCCTGCGCCTGACCACCTCCAAATACTATACGCCCAGCCACAAGGTGATTCACGAACACGGCATCACCCCCGACATCGTGGTGCCCATGTCGGACGTTGACGAAACCTTTTCGCGGTTGCGCATGTCGCCCGGCGGCATCGCCGCCGCGCCGGAAGCGGAACAAAACCGGCTGCGGGATGCGCGTGACCGGCAGTTGGAACGGGCGGAGGACGTGCTGAAAGGCATTTTGCTCTTCACCGCCCGGAATGATTCCCACCCGCCGCGGAACTCCGGTCGGCTGATGGCGCGCGGTGAGCAATCGGAAGCGCCCGCCGAGTAAAAGCGTGCCTCAGCCCCCGCGCTGACCTATCCTGTGCCGGTGCTGTTGCTGGCGCTCGAAACTTCCTGTGACGAAACCAGCGCCGCCCTCATCCGGGATGGCGTGGTCCTCGGTGCCCGCATCGCCTCGCAAATCCAGCTGCATGCCGAGTACGGCGGCGTTGTTCCGGAACTGGCCGCGCGTGAACACCTGCGCAACCTGCTGCCCACGACGCAGGGCGCGTTGCGCACGGCCGGAGTGAGCCCCCATGAACTCGATGCGGTGGCTGCCACACGCGGGCCCGGCCTGCCCACCGCATTATTGGTGGGCTTCCGCGCCGGACAGGCCATCGCCTTCGCGCTGCGGAAGCCTTTCATCGGCATTCACCACCACGAGGCGCATCTCTACTCCCCCTGGGCTGCCGGCCACCCGCTACGGGCGCAACTCGACCAGCTTGAACCCAACGTCTCCCTCATCGTCAGTGGCGGCCACACGCTGCTGGTACACGTGGAATCGGAATTCCGGCACCGCGTCCTGGGTGGTACCATCGACGACGCCGCCGGCGAATGTTTCGACAAAACCGGCAAGTTGATGGGACTCCCCTATCCGGCCGGCCCCATCATTGACCGCCTCGCGGCGCAAGGCGATCCGCTGGCGTTCAAGTTCCCCCGCCCCCTGCTCCATGACCACCACGATGATTTCAGCTTCAGCGGCCTCAAGACTTCCGTCCGCTATTTTCTGCGCGATCACCCGGATTTGCTGAAAAATGAATCCGCGGTGCGGGACCTGTGCGCCAGTGTGCAAAACGCGATCGTGGAGGTCCTCGTCAAGAAAACCGTGCGCGCCGCCCGACGTCTGCGCGTCCGCTGGGTCACCGCTTCAGGCGGGGTCACCTGCAATCAACAACTGCGGCGGGAATTGGCCCGGGCGTGCGCCGAACACCAATTGCAACTGCGGCTGGCAGACAAATCCCTTTGCACCGACAACGCCGCCATGGTGGGCCTTTTGGCCGCGCGCAAGCTGCAACACGGCCCGGCCTCCGGCACGCTGGAGGAAGATATTCTCCCCGGCTGGCCGCTCTCCTGAAATGCCCTCCCGCTCCTCAGCCGAAGCCATCCGCCAACTCTGCCCGGAATGCGGTCTGTGTTGCAACGGAGTGCTCTTCGGCGACGTGGAACTGCAACGCGGTGACCATCGGGACTTGCTGGCTCAAGCAGGTGTCACCTTGTTCCGCAAGGGACGCAAAACGGCGTTTGCGCAACCCTGTTCGCTGCTGGTGGACGGGCTCTGCCGCATCTATGCCGATCGCCCCCGGCGCTGTGCCACGTTTGAATGCCGCCTGCTCCAGCAGGTGCAGACCGGCGACCTCCCGCCGGCCGCCGCCCTGAGGAAAATCGCCGCGGCCAAACGCCACGCCGCCGAAGTCACCCGGCTGGTGCGCCGGCTGGGAAACCACGATGAAAGCGCTCCGCTCAACCAGCGCTACGCCGCCATCATGGCGCAACCCATTGACCTGGCCGCCGCGGCAACGGACGTGGAACTTCGGGGGGAACTGATGCTGGCGGTGGCGCGGTTGACGGACTCCTTGCAACGCGATTTTCTCGGCTGACAAAACCGTTCACTGGAGCGGCCATCGAGCCTGGAAACCCGTTGATGGACGGAGGGAATGGCCGCCCGGCTGCCCGTCGGCAACCCACCAGTCCCCATTACGGCAAGGCTTGAACTCGAAAAAACATGCTGCCGGGGGTCAGGCTGCCGCTCCAGCTGCCGGTGAAATTGGTGGCCGTGATGACCGGAGACACCGTAAACCAGGCGCTTAAGTCATACGAACCCCGCACCGTGTATTTCGCCCCGGGCAGCGCGTCCCACGAGACGATCACCTGGTCCGCCGTCAACTGCAGGGCGGCGGTCATCAGAAACGGCTGGCGGTATGGATTGCTGAAGGTCAGCAACACCGGCAGATGATCCGAGGCCACCTGGGTGTCCCCGCCCTGCAATCCCGCCGGGGTCGGGTGCAGGTAATCCGTGCGAAAAATTGCGCTGGACATGATGTTGGTGGCCAGGAGCGGGCCGGGCAAAATGTAATCAAACCGGATGGAAGGATTGGGATTCCGGCTCGAATGAGTGCGTTCGTCGCCATTGAAGGGATTCCGGGGGGTGGTAAGTTGCAAACCCGTGGCCGCATTGATGATGCGCGTCATGGCCCCCTGCTCATAGGAGCGGGGCCGATCAATGTCCTCGTTGAAGTCTCCGGCCAGAACGTACGGCCGCTGGCCGTTGGCGGGCAAAAAGACGCTTGCAAAAAAATTGGAAATGGCGCTGGCCTCCGCCGCGCGGCGCGGCGCGCTCTCCGGATCATTGAACGCTTTGAGGTGAACCGAGAAAACATGCAGGGGTTCATTGAAACCCGGCACATTAATTTCCGCCTCGAAGAGATCGCGTGTGAACACGCCGTCATAACCCCACGCCACCAAGGAGCTCCGTCCCAAGTGGGAGCGGGAGCGGAGAATCGGCCAGCGGCTGACAATCAGGTTCCCCTTGCTGCCGTCACTGATCCGATTGGTCGCCAGGTAATAACCCGGCAGGTACGCGTCAATGATGGCGGGCATCTGGTCCAGACCGAGATTTGGAATTTCCTGCAGGGTGACCACATCTGGATTCAGATAGGTCAACTGGCGGCCAATGGCCTGGACTTGTGGATCCGCGGGCGTCCAGTTGGTCGCCTCGGCGCCCCAAACATTGTAATTCAATAATTTCACGGTGCGCGCCGGATCGGGCGTCAACGGGTCGCCCGAGACCATCACCAAATCAAAGCGCATGGTGCCGTTCGCCCCGTAGGCGCTTCCGGCACGACTGGGCACGTAGGCCGGCGCCCCCGCCCCGGTCGCCGTGCTCTCGAATTCCGTGACCACCCGAAAGACAAACGCCGAATTGTTTGCCACACCCGGCACGTCCGCCAGGCTGATCATCTGCCCATTCACCCAGCGTTCGTTCGGCATGCTAATCACCGTGTGATCAATGAAATCCACCCCGTTGGTCGAATACTGGAGCCGCGCATATTTGCTCGCGGTGTTGCTGTTGCGCAAATCGAATCCAATCCGGATCCGGTGAAAACCCGCGGTGCTGACAGCAAACTCAACCCCGTGGGCCTTGTTCCCCGTGCCCTGCGCCGGCCAGCCGCTGAGTCGCCAATTGCTGTTGTCCGCCACCAGATCCGAAGAACCATTGGATGCCGTGAAGGAATCGGTTACCGCACCAACTTTGCCTGCGACGCCCGCACCGTGAACCGGCACCAAGCTGCCCGTGGTAAAGTCCGCATCCGGCGGCTGACTGTTAAAGTCCCAATAAGCGATCACCTCGCCCCGCACCCCACCGGGGCCCCACGCCACCAAACCCGCAAGCAACATCGCACGATAGTTCATGACCCGGTCAAACTTTCCAACGGAGACCCGGTTGTCCGAAAATGTTGCCATCCTCTGGATCGGATGAAACGTCCTGATCTTCCGGGGCTTCGTCGCCCATTAAGATTGGCGCTTTTGGCCCGTCGTCAATGAAATTATCCGCCCCGGGTTCCGGCCCAACTCCAGCGGGAACGCAGGCGCGATGTCGGGTGTAAGGGGCCCGGCACACCCGACGGCCGGCCAGCCTCCCGACCGGTGAAAACGCCGCCCCTGCAGCCCGCAGTTGCCGCCACCTGCGCGCAAGGCCCGGGGAAATATGAGATTGACGCGGCGGAAATTTTCCGTCTAGGTTAAAGCGTTAACACGCAACTCCTCGCGACCACATGGGACGGAATGCTGGCTGCCATGGCCAAGTGCGTGCTCAACCCGGAAACTTGTTTTGTGAACCGTCAATTCGCCAGAAGACTGCCGTGTTGGTGGAGGACGAAAGCGGCGCGGCTCGGAACCCGCGGCGCGTTCACGTTGATCGAACTGCTGGTGGTGATCGCCATCATCGCGATTCTGGCGGCCATGTTGTTGCCCGCGCTGGCCAAGGCGAAGGCGAAGGCCCATCGCATCAGCTGTTTGAACAACCATAAACAACTGGCCCTGGCCTCGACCATGTACGCCGCCGATTTTAACGGGCATTTTACCGCGCCCACCTGGTTTCCGCCGGAAGCCGCCCGGTTGACACCGGATTCAGACCGCACGGCAGCCGACGACGACCTTTCCTACCTGTATCCAGGCTACATTCCCGCTTTGGGGAGTTTCACCTGTCCGGCGGCGCGCAAGCACAAGGTGCGCGGTGATTACCTCATTCCCAAATCCGGCACGACCGAGAGAGTCGTCGGCGATCTGGTGGTACTGGCCAAAACCCCGAATTTTTTCGGCTTGAGCTACGAGGTTTTCGGCTTGTTCACCGGCAGCGGCATCCCCAATCCGAAGAAAACAGAGAGCCGGGTCAACGCCTTCGCCCTCCGGGACAATCATCCGACCCTGCCCGGCCGCCGCCCCGGTCCGTCCGGCGTTTTTCTCATGGTGGATGCGGACACGGGCAGCACTGAACCTCCGGTTTCTTCCCGGGGCGGCAACAGCAATTTTCCAGATCGGGAGGACAACCATGGTCTGGACGGCGGGCAGATGAGCTTTTGCGATGGACATGCGGAGTTCATCAAACGCGCCAACTGGTTGAACGCCTGGAATCTTTCTCAAGGCACGGTGCGCGTCGCCAGTCCCTGAATCTTGATCGCAGCAAACCCACAACAGCAACACCCCCTGCAACCCCTCAGCAAACATGAACACAACCACCAAACTCCTGTCCATCCTGGCCGGTGCGGCCCTGGTGAATTTCACTGCGGCGGCCGATACCATCCGGCAATGGGACTTTAACAGCGTTGACTTCGATGTGCCCGGCAACGGCACGTTGCGGCCCAATGATCAACTCGGCTACCCGGCCCAGGCCGTTGGCGGTGTCGGGCAGCAATTCGGACAAGTTGCCGCCAGCACCGGTTCATCGGACCCCAACACCCTGGACAACACGCATTGGCGCTTGGGAGCGGTTTCCGGCGTGGCCAACACCGGCTTCCCGGCGGCCGGCAACGCCAACAAAACCACCGGCGCACAGTTTCACGTGAACACCTCCGGCTATCAAAACATTCGCATCGTCTGGGACCAGGAAAACAGCGCCACCGCCAGCCGCTACTGGCGCTGGCAGTACACCTTGAACGGCACCGATTGGCTGGATTCCGATTCCGTCACCACAGCCAGCTCCCTGGATGGCAACGGCGTGGACTCCGGCACTCCGGCCTGGGTGATGGGGTTGAATGCCGATTTGAGCGGGATCACGGGCGCCAATGACAATCCGAACTTCGGCATCCGGCTGGTCAGTGAATTCGAATCCACCGCCACCGGTTCCGGAAATGACGTCTATGTCGCCAACCGCACCACTTCCACCTACGGGGTCAACGGCACGCTCTGGCTCGACATGGTCACCGTGACCGGTGACGACCTGGACCCGATGAACCAGCGGCCTTTCGTGAGCGCCATCGAGGATCAGTCCATCTTGAACGGCCAAGTCGCCGGCCCGTTGACCTTTGACGTGTACGATGCCGAAACGGCGGTGAACGATCTGGAGGTTACGGTCCAATCCTCCAATCCCACCCTGTTCAGTGCGCTCGAAGTGGGCGGCACGGGCGGCCAGCGCAGCATCACAGCCACTCCGGCGGCCAGCCAGACAGGGAGCGCCGTCATCACCATCCGCGTCAAGGATGGCGGCAATAAAATCACCGAGTCCTGCTTCACCCTTGCCGTGTCCGCGAATCCCGCCCTGTCCCGCATATTTCCCCAAATCACAACCTCCAACCTCGCCGCGGTGGTGGCGTTTACCGTGTTTGACCTGCCCGGCGATCCGAATACCTGGCAGTTCACCGGGACCTCCTCCGACCAGAATGTGGTGGCCAACAGCGACCTGGTCTTTGCGGGAACGGATTCCACCCGCACGGTCACGGTGGCTCCGCAACCCAACGTCCTGGGCGATGCCACGATCACGGTGACCGCGGCCTCCGGCGGATTTCAGGCCTCCACCAATTTCCTCGTGCGCTTCGCCCCGGATTTCCTGGTGGAATGGGACCTCAATGTGGTGGCCTCCAATGCGGCGGTGGTCACACTGCCCGCCACCCGCGTTGCGGAGGATCTGACCGTTTCCGAACTCGGTCGCGGCCCCGGCATTCAGCCCTCCGGTTTGTGGTACGGATTCGCGGCCAACCGCTGGAACAATCCCAATTCCGCGTACAACCCCTCAACCCCCAGCCGCGCCGCCGCGCTTGACCGGGGCGATTACTTCGAATTCTCGGTGAGCATTGCCGAAGGCTCGGCGCTCTCGCTGTATTCACTGGATGCCTCGTTGCGGCGCTCCGCCGTGAACGCCGCCATGAATTTTGAATGGCAGTACAGTCTGGATGGTTTTGCCACCCCCGGAATTACCATCCTGCCCCGCGGCCTGATCTGGAGCGAACTGGGAATTTCCACCTCAACCTTCCAATACCAGGGGCGTACCAGCGGTACGGCCCGCGAATCCGTGCAACCGTACGAATGGATGCTTGGCGACGTTCCGGGCCGTCCCGATACCACCACCACTCCGGGCGACGCCATTCCCACCATTGATTTGACGCTCATAGAGGCGTTGCAGGACCTGAACGGCCCCGCCACCGTCACCTTCCGGCTCTACGGCTGGGGCAACACAAGCACTGCCGACAGCAACAGCGCTTCCCTGGGCCGCATCAATGGCCCGCGGTTGCGTGGCACCGTGGGAACCGCTGTGACAAGCCCGGCGTTGACCATCACCCGGGAGGGCGCCAACGTCAAAATCACCTGGCCCGTCAGCGCCACCGGTTTCGGACTGAAGTCCACAACCGGCCTGGCGCCGGCCGCGTGGACGGATGTGGGCGTAACGCCCTCGGTCGAAAACGGCCTGAATGTCGTCACCCTTCCGGCCACCGGAGTGCAGTTTTTCCGATTGGAAAAGTAAGTCCGAATGGAGAAACTGCCGGGGTGAGTTTGTCCGGAGCGCGGCAACCGGATGGTCCGGGTTGCCGCGCCGGACAAACGAACCACGCAAAATGTATCGGTCTTGATGAGGACAGCTGCTGCCGCTCTTAGTACGCCAAAATTGCCCGCGCCCGACTTGCCGGCGCGATTGCGACAATTGCGCCACGTGGCGCTGGACATGGACGGAACGATTTACCGTGGCAACACTTTGTTTGCCGCCACCAGGCCGTTTCTGCAACTGCTCGACCAGTTGGGGATTGGTCACACGTTCCTGACCAACAACCCCTCAAAAAACGTCGCTGATTACCTGGAACACTTCAAAACCCTGGGCATTCCTGCGACGCCGCAGCAGCTCTACACATCCGCGCAGGCCACGATCGGATTTTTGCAACAACGGTTTCCGGAAATCCGCCGGCTGTTTGTTTTGGGCACCGCCAGCATGGCGGCTGCCTTTGCCCAGGCGGGATTCGAACTGATGCCCGAAAGTCCCGGGGCGGAACCGGATGCGGTGGTCGTGGGTTTCGACCTGGCCCTGACCTATCCGCGGCTGTGCCGGGCCGCCTGGTGGATCCAGCAGGGCAAACCGTACTTTGCGACCAATCCGGATCGCGTCTGCCCCACGGATCAGCCCACCGTGCTGGTGGATTGTGGCGCCATCTGTGCCGCGTTGGAAAGCGCCACCGGCCGCCCACCGACCGCGGTGTTGGGCAAGCCCGATCCGGCAATGCTCCAGGGAATTCTGCGTCAGCACCGGTTGCGCGCCAGCGAACTGGCCATGGTGGGTGACCGTCTCTACACCGACATGGCCATGGCCCACCGCACGGGGGCGTTGAGCGTGCTCGTGCTCACCGGCGAAACGACACACGCACAGGCGCAAGGCGATGCCGCCCCTCCCGATCTGGTGGTCCCCTCGCTGGCCGAGTTCGGAGCTCAACTTCGAGCGGCGCACGCACTGTCCTGATTTTCCATGAAACCAACCCTCGCCTCCAAACGAGCCGAAATGCTTAGAGCGTTAACTGAAACGCCGCTCGACCTGCTGGTCATCGGCGGAGGCATCGTCGGCGCCGGGATTGCACGGGACGCGGCCATGCGCGGTTTGCGGACGGGGCTGGTGGAGCAGGCGGATTTCGCGTTCGGCACCAGCAGCCGTTCCAGCCGCCTCCTCCATGGCGGCCTGCGTTACCTCGCCCAGGGCCGCATCGGCCTGGTCCATGAAGCCAGCGTGGAGAAAAAGATCCTCCACCAAATCGCGCCTCATCTCGCCGCACCGTTGCCGTTCATCTTCCCCACATACCGCAGCAACAAGCACTGGGTGCTGTGGCAATTGAAAATCGGCGTGAAAATTTACGACCTGCTTTGCGGCGGACGCAACCTGGGCAAATCCACCTGGTTGAATCGAAGCACGCTGGCGACGTTGGTGCCCGCGTTGAATCAGACCCAGTTGACCGGGGCGGTTCGCTATTTCGATGGTTTTACCAACGACGCGCGGCTGGTGCTGGACACCCTGCGTTCGGCCGCGCGCCACGGCGCCCGGGTGTCGAATTACACCCGGTTCACTGCCGCCTCCCGGGCGCAAATGTGGCAGGCCGAGGTGACGGATCAACTGACCGGCGCCACCGGCACCATCCCCACGCGGGCCATCGTGAACGCGACCGGTCCGTGGGCCGACGCCCTGCCCCACAGTCGCGTGAAACTGCGGGTCACCAAAGGCGTGCATCTGGTGGTGGAGCGGAGTCGCGTGCCCGTGCCGGACACCGTCGTCATGACCGAAGGCAAGCGCATTCTGTTTGCCATCCCCTGGGGCGAGCGCACCATCCTCGGCACCACGGACACGGACTACGCCGGCGATCCGGCCCGGGTGCATACGGACCAGGCGGACATGGCCTATGTCCTTGCGGTCACCAACCAGTTTTTCCCGCAAGCCCGCCTGACCGCAGCCGACGTCATCAGTTCGTGGGCGGGGCTGCGGCCATTGATTGCTGATCCGCATGGCAAGCCCTCCGATATTTCCCGCAGTCACGAAATCCGCTCCCCCGAGCCGGGCTGGTGGGACGTGGCGGGCGGCAAATTGACGACCTACCGGCTCATGGCAGAACAAACGGTGGACCAGGTGGTGAAAATGTTGATGGCCGCCAACGGGGTGGCGCGACGCCCCACCCGTTGTCGCACGGCGGACGAGCCGTTGCTGCCCGAGGCGGAGGTGCGCGGCATCAGCAGCGTTCTACCTCCCGGGTTCAGCCCGGACCTGGTGCAGCACTTTTGCGCCCGGGAATGGGCCGTGCATCTGGATGATGTTTTGCTACGCCGCGCGGGCTGGCACTATTACCATCGCGAAGTGGAAGCGCTGGCGGAGCAAACATCGCGGGGGATGGCCGAATGCCTCGGCTGGTCCCCCGAACAACGCCTGGAGGAAATCAGGCGTTATCAGCAACTGGTCCAGTCCTCTCCGACTCCCCGTTAATTCACCATGGAAGCTTATCTTTACACCTACCTCGTTGGCGGCGTGATTTTTCTCATCGGTCTCGGTTACGCTGCGCGTCAGGGTTACCTCGGTTTCACCGGACGCAAACTCCGCAATCTGCTGCTGTGCCTGGGCGTGATTGGCTTTTACGCCGTCCTGCAAGGCTGGCTGCAATTCGCCCCCATGACCACCGCTGCGCCCAAAGCCTACCAGGGCGGGGCGGAGGCGGTGTTGCAGAAAAAAGGGCATATCCGGGGTGCGCCGGTGGACTACGTCATCGTCGTGGGCTACTTCGCGCTCGTGATCGCCAACGGTTTGTACTTTGGGCGCAAGCAACAAACCACACGTGATTTCTTCTTCGGCGGCCAGCGCTTTGCCTGGTGGCTCATCGCCATCAGCCTGGTGGCCACGACGATTGGCTCGTACAGTTTCGTCAAATACAGTGAAATCGGCTACAAATACGGCATGGGCGCCACCCAGTCCTACTGGAATGACTGGGTGTGGTTTCCGCTGATTGTCTTTGGCTGGCTGCCCCTGCTGTATTTTTCCCGCATTCTGTCCGTTCCCGAATATTTCGCCCGCCGGTTCAGCCCGCAAGTGCGGCGCTGGGCCACGGTTTACATCCTGATCTACCTGATTGGTTACGTGGGTGTAAATCTCTTCACCATGGGTGTGGTGGTGAATGCGCTCGCCGGCTGGTCCATTTTCTGGTCGGCGGTCATCGTCGCGCTTATCTCCACCACCTACGTCACTGTCGGCGGCCAGAGCAGCGTCATCATGAATGACCTGTTGCACGGATTGTTTCTGCTGCTGACCGGCGGCCTGATTTTCATCCTGGGCGCCTCCTACCTGGGTGGCTTTGAAGCGCTGTGGGACCACCTGCCCCGCCCGGCCCGGTTGGCCTTTCCCAATTTCAATGAGGACCGGAATTTTCCCGCGGTCGGCGTTTTTTGGCAGGACGCCATCGCCAATTCCGCCATGTTCTACTTCCTCAACCAGGGCATTTTGATGCGGTTCATGGCGGCCAAATCGCTGGACGAAGGCCGCAAGGCCGCCACGGTCATGACGGTGGGGCTGATGTTCATCGGCGCACTGGTCGTCGCCTCGGGCGGCATCGTGGCGCGCTCCCTCACGCACGCGGGCGTGTTGCCCGAGGTGGCCCCGGACCAGGCGTTTTTCATCGCCACGGAACTGCTCAGTCATCCGGGCGTCTTCGGATTAATTCTGGCGGGGATGACAGCGGCGCTCATGTCCACAGTGGACACATTGATCACGGCGGTTTCGGCGGTGACGGTGAATGATGTTTACCGCCCTTACTTCCGCCCCCAGGCCACGGATCGGCAACTCCTGAGCGCCGCGCGGATCGCGGCCGTGGCCGCGGCCTTGATCGGCATCCTCCTGGTGCCCATGTTCATGAATTTCAAATCCATCTACCGCGCCCACGCCGCGTTCACCGCCGCCGTGACCCCGCCCATGGTGGTGACCCTGATCCTGTCCGTTTTTTGGCGCCGGTTCACCTGCAAAGCTGCCGTCGCCACGCTGGCGGGCGGATTGGTGGTGATGACCGCCTCGATGTTTTTCCCCGCGCTCATCAAGCCGTTTGCCCAGGGTGTGCCCGGAGGCGATACCGTGGGCAATTTCTTTGCGGGTATGCGGGAACAGGAATTCATGCGCGCCTGTTACGGCATCATTTGCTGTCTGGTCATCGCCGTGGGCGTCGCCCTGTTCACCAAGCCCGAGCCCTGGGAAAAACAGCGGGGACTCGTCTGGGGCACCATCAGCGACGCGCTGCGCCATTACAAAGGTTCCCCCGGCCGCGAATGTCCCGTGGTCCGTGCCCTGGCCCAGCCGCAGCCGCTCGCGCAACCCCTGCCCAGGTTTGGCGAGTCCGAGCTGCCCAGCGTGCGGATTACCGCCGCCCTCGCCAAGGCCCTGGAAGCGCAAGTGGGGGATCTGCTCTACGTCACCGACCGGCGCTGGTGGACGGGCGGCCTCTATTCGGCGCACGTGATCGTGGGCAGCGTGTCGCCGGAGGATGGCCCGCCCGCCGTGGCGATGGATGCCACGGTCTATCCAAACGTCGTTGGCAAACGCACCGCTCAGTTGGTAAAAGTGGAGCGCCTCTACGGCGCGGCGGTTTCGTGAGCGCCAGGTGGATCAGTCCGCCGCGTTTGCGGGGCGGGTTTCATCCACCCCACCGCCGGCGTCCAGGAGGCAATGCACGCCCCGGGCAGCGGCGGCGGGATTGGCGCGATACTTGACTCGTTGCGCCGAATCGCCAACATGAAACGCCTGTGGCCGCCAAACTGGCAGTTGAAAAACCGTTCCCGAAGTACTTTCGGATCACCCGGGAAATCATCACCCGCATCCAGCGGGGGGAGCTTCAGACCGGGGCGCTCGTGCCCTCGGAGAACGAACTGATCGAGCAGCACCGGGTCAGCAACACCACCGCGCGCAAGGCCCTGCTCGAACTGGAAAAGGCGGGTTGGGTAAAACGCGTGCGGGGCAAAGGCACCTTCGTTTCCCGCCAATCCACGGTGGAACGCTCCGTCAGCCGCATCTTCGGCTTCACCAAAAACATGGTGGAAGCGGGGCGCAAACCCTCCACACGGCTCATCGGCTTCCATTTGCGGTATCGCGACCACACCCAGACCGTCAACGGCAAGGACTACACCCTGGCCGCGCCGTTTTGCGAAATCGAACGGCTCCGGCTTGCCGACGGGATCCCGATGATGAAAGAGACGCGCTACATCTCGTTGCAGTTATTTCCGGAAATTCATCGCAAGAACCTGGAATCCTCCCTTTATGACATTTATGAGAAGGGTTACGGGATTCGGTTGACGGAAATCAACCAGATGCTGAGCGCGGTGATTTTGAGCGGAGAGCTGCTGGATATTTTTGAAGTGGGACCGGACGTCCCCGCCTTCCGGGTGGAAGGCGTCTCCTTCTGTGGCAAGGAGCTCATTGCGGAAATGGAGAATTCCGTGTATCGCGGGGACATGTATCGCTTCGCAGTCAAAGCGTTTTAATTTTTTGCTCACCCCGGCGCATCAAAACTGGCAACATGACTTCCATGAAAAGTCAAACGCTCGCATCGTTAAGCAACCTCTCCTGCCGACACGCGCTGGCCTGGGGAGGAGTGATCACCGGAGTCCTGTGCTGGAGCATGCCTAACCCCGCCCTTTCCGCCTCGGTCGCCGAAGACTTGATCGCGCAGACCCGCCCGCTGGTCATCGGCCACCGCGGCTTTCCACAATTTGCCCCCGAAAACACCCTGCCCTCGTTTCATCTGGCCAAAATCGCCGGGGCCGATCTCATCGAACTGGACTATCACGTCACCCGGGATGGAGCGATGATTGTGTGTCACGACGGCACCGTGGACCGCACCACGGATGCCACCAAACGCTGGGGCGGCAGCAACCTTCGGATCGCCGACAAGACCCTGGCCGAGCTGAGAGAACTGGACGCGGGCAGTTGGTTTCATCCCCCCTATCCCAACACCCATTTGCCCACCTTGGAGGAGGCTCTGGAGGAAATTCAAAATGGCAACGTCACCCTGATCGAACGCAAGGCCGGCAGCGCCGCTCAATGCCTCGAATTGCTGCGCAAAAAAAAGCTGATCAATGCCGTGGTCATCCAATCCTTTGACTGGGATTACATCGCCGACTGCCATCGGCTGGCTCCGGAACAGGTGCTGGGAGTGCTCGGGCCGACGCGGCTCAAAGACTGGAACCCGACCGAGGAGGAAAAGGTGTTGAGCCCACGGTGGCTTGATGAAGCCAAAAAGCGCGGCGCACTGCTCGCCGTGTGGAACCAAAACGTCACCCGCACCGCCGTCGCCTACGCGCACCAAATCGGTCTTAAAGTCTGGGTCTATACCATCAATGATTCCGCCACCGCCGACAAATTACTGGACATGGGTGTGGATGGCATCATCACCAACAACACCTCGCTGATCTGGCGGACCATGGCCCTTCGCACCAGGCGATAACCGGCCGGTGCGCGCGCCTGGAAACTTACACCAGGGCGCGACGACAGTATTGGATGGCGCGCGCGATCTCCGTCATCCGGTCCGACCCGGCCGGCACGGGATATTCAAATTCAATCGTCGCCTGCATGGGCCACTGGTGTTCGCGCAGCAGACGAAGCACTTCCACGATGGGCGTGTCGCCTTCGCCGAACGCCACGCTCGGACCATCGTTCTTCCGGCGGTCCTTCACATGCAGGTGTGTGATGCGCGAGTGGTATTGTTTGATGAAAGGAATCGGGGAAGTGTTCAGTCCAGCCACAAAATGACCCAAGTCCACGTTCGCGCCGTTATGCCTGGCCAGCGCGAATGCGCGTTCCCAGTGTTCCGGACGGGTGGAGGCATGGCCGTGATACCCCACCCAGAGCTGGTGCTTGTCGGCAAACTCCCCGACGCGTTTCAAATCGTCATCGCGATGCGAAATCTCGGTGGAAAGCGCGCGGGCTCCCAACCTCCGCGCCAGCATGAAGACATAATCCAGTTCGGCGTCCGTCAGTTGAAAGATTCCATCCACTTTGAGGATCTCCATCGCCACTCCCGCCGTTTCATACATCCGCCGGAACTCCCGCACCCGGGCGCCCGGCCCCGCTTCCGCCTCGGACCGCAACGCGCCCGGATCGCGCGGAGCGCCGATAAACACTTCCACCGGCTGCGTGCGCAATTCCACGGCGCTGAGCCCCAGTTGCACGCAGTTCGTGAGAATGGCGGCGCCGCTCATGCGCATGTCCCCGAAGCTATAAGGCACATTAAGCCCCAGTTGGACTCCGGCAACTTTTGAATCCGGCTTTCTGCTCAAAAGCGCGGGAGACTCCCGATTGGTGGATTGCGCCACGATATCCCGACAGCATGCCAATCCCCCCAGCGTCAGCACCGAGCGCTTCATAAACTCCCGGCGTGAATCGAGACGCGGCGGATGCGGCCTCGCTTCCGTTTCTTTTCGACCTGTCCTCATGTGCGGAAAAAGTATTCCCCTCCCGGCACGGGGACGCAATTGGATATTCATGCGACGGGAAGCGCGCAACCTCAAGACCCGGGTGTTGGGAGGGTGATTGTGGCACGGAGCAAATCCACACCTCATGCGCAATCGCTTGCCGTGATCGGCTGGATTGAAGTGGGGTGATCTCGCGTCGGTCAACACCGGAAGCGAGCTTGAGGGGACAGGAGGCGATTCCGTGAGACACATGGCGTCCCGCAGCACCGTAACCAGACCCTCATTATCACTCATGCCCGATGGATTTCAGTCCCGGTCGCTGGGGCCGGCGGCCTGGCAGCCCCGCGGGCCAAGCACGTTGGAAACGGTCCGCAGAAGCAGTGGCGCCCGACAGCAAACGCGCCCCTTCCTGCAGAGTTCAGGCCCGGGCTCACGCCTGGTGCGGGTAATGACGCCGGCCGGCGCCATTCCGAAGCCTCCCGGCGACAAAAAGTCCCGGCTTGACGTTGATACTTTGCAGAACAAAGTTACCGCCATGAGTGACCATTGGGCCGTCGAGCACCTGCAAGTCATCCGCACCCTCATGGAGCGCTCGGCGCTTTACCGCCGGGCGCTGGCACCAGTGATGACTTTTGCCGGCGCGACCGGAGTCATCGCCGCGGCACTGGGCGTGTTTTTGCGCGTTGAGTCTGAACGGGCATTCATCGGCTACTGGTTCGGGGTGGCGCTGGTAGGGCTGGCCGGGGCGCTCCTCCTGGTCCGGCGACAAGCCCTCAACAGCGCGGAGGCATTTTGGTCGCCGCCCGCCCGACGGGTGGCGACGGCCCTGCTCCCTTGCCTGGTGACGGGGTTGCTGGTGGGACTCTGGTTTCTGGTCATTTGCTCCGCAACGCCGGCGGCAGACCCGCCGCCCGGCATGACGGAGGATCGGGGTATGCTGATCGTTTTGACAGCAATCTGGGCCATGCTCTACGGCTGCGCCCTGCATGCCGCCGGATTTTTTACATCACGCGGCTTGCGTTGGCTGGCGTGGGTGTTCATCGCCGGAGGGGCGGTCCTGCTGTTCTGGATCACGGCGACGCATCACCAAGCTCACCTGGAGGCCCGCTGGCCGACCAGTCACTGGCTCATGGGACTCTTCTTCGGTTTTCTGCAACTGGCCTACGGGGTTGGCCTGTATTTTACCGAAAAGCGGGAAACGCCACCGTGAACCCCGAACCCTTCCGGCAACTCGACCGGGTCATCCACGAGAAGGGACGGCTCGCCATCATGTCCCTGCTGGCGGCCACACCTGAACTCTCCTTCACCGAATTGCGCGACACGCTGGGCATGACCGACGGGAACGTAACCACCCACATCCGCACGTTGCAGGAAGCAGGCTATGTCGTGGTGGCCAAATTGTATCAGAACAAGCGGCCGCTCACGACCTGCACGCTGACGGCCGCCGGGCGCGCCGCCTTCGCGGATTACATCACGCTGCTGGAAAAGATCGTTCACCAGGCTCGAAACGCCTGAGGCCACAATCATTTCTTTGAACAGAAACCACCCGTCCCGGTCTTTTACTTTGTGATGCAAAGTAAATACCCAGCCATTCACGAACAAGCCCGGCATCAAGCGCCGGATCCAACGGCCGTTGCCGGGTTTCTGTCCGCCGATCGGAATCGGCAGGGGAAAGCCTTTGCTCGTGGTGGTTCATTCCGCAGTCCATGAAAATTTTCCGGGCCCAGCATCTCGGCATGTGCTTTGGCGTCCGCGACGCCATTGCGCTTGCCCTTGAACAATCGGCGCAACAACCACTGACCATTCTCGGCGATCTGGTCCACAACGAAACCGTGGTCGCCCGCCTCCGGGCGCGCGGCGTGCGCATGGTCCAACACCCCGGGGATGCCGTTACGCCGACTGTGATGATCACCGCCCACGGCGCTTCGGACCAGGCGAAGGCCGCCGCCTCCGCCGCCGGCCACCGCGTTCTCGAAGCGACCTGCCCGCTGGTGCATCTGGCGCATCGTGCGCTGGCCGGCCTGGTGGCCGCCGGCTTTCACCCCGTCGTCATCGGCAAGCCCGGTCATGTCGAAGTCCGCGGTTTGACGGAGGATTATGCAGAATTTGACGTTGTGCTGAACGAGGACGATGTGACCCGGCTTCGTGAGCGTCCGCGTTTTGGTGTGGTGGCACAAACCACGCAGCCCGTCGCACGCGTGCGACATCTGGTTTCCCGCCTGCGTCAGCAATTTCCCCGGTCCGAGGTGCGCTTCATGGACACGGTCTGCCAGCCGACAAAACAGCGTCAGCACGCAGCGGTGACCCTGGCCCGGAACAGTGACGTAGTGGTGGTCATCGGCGGCGCGGCCAGCAACAACACCCGCGAGCTGGTCACCACCTGCCGCCAGTATTGTGCCCGGGTGCACCACGTCCAGACGCTGGCGAATTTGTGCGTGGAATGGTTTCGTCCGACCGACCGGGTGGGCATTACAGCCGGCACCTCCACTCCGGATACGGTGATTGACGACGTGGAACACTGGTTGTGCGCCCTCGCCCGACGGCTGGAGAAAGCGCCGACCTCTGATGGCGCCCGGGGTGAATAACCGCCGCCGGCTGAGGCGCGCAACCGGGGAACAAACCCGGCTTGAAGCATCCGCGTCCCGGCCACGGCAGGTCAGGGCTCCGGCAGGGCTTCAGCCAGTTTGATGAAGTCCGGATCGTTGGCGGTGGTGGGACTGGGATTCAATGGATTGACGGTGGAAGAAGTGCGTTGGGTGCGCGAATCGTCGGCGCCGTACTGACGGTTCAGAGAGATCAGGGTCGGGCCGCGCCAACGCCAGATTTCCGCGTGGCCATCCAGGAAGGAGAAGGTTGCCCCGTTGCTGTGCCGGGCAGTGGGCGGGTTCCAAAACTGGGTCGGTCCGGCCAGGGATTCCACACCGATCGCGCCGTTATCAATGCTGATCTGGTTTTCCTCGGCAAAATCAAAGACGCTGGCCGGGCGCCGCACTTCCGTCACCTTCCTGGCGACGCGGGTGGAGGCGTTGTTTTTGCCGGCGTTGCAATTCAACTGAACGGAAATGGCGTAACTGCGGTTGTGGGGCTCGATCTTCCCGCCCAGCCCCCGCAGAAACGCCCGGCTGGCCGGACAACGATAAATGCCCGTGCTCTGATTGTAGGGAAAGAGCACGCCGGTGCGGATGGTGTTGAGATAAGCGGGCGACCATTCCTGCACGTTGCCTTGAATCCACGCGTCGGGCCCGGCGGCCGTGCCGGCAATGCCTGAAGGGCCGCCGGTGTCATTGTTGATGAGCTGGTCCTGGTTGTCATCCGAATACATGTGGACAGCCAGTTGCAGTTGTTTGGCGTTGTTGAGGCAGTTGGCGGCGTGCGCCTTGGCCTTGGCCCGGGACAACGCGGGCAGCAGCATCGCGGCCAGAATGGCAATGATGGCAATGACCACCAGCAACTCGATGAGCGTGAACCCGGCGCGGCGACGGTGCGGGGGCATCAGGGTGGCGGCGAAGTTCATTGGGATCACGCGTCCACCTACTGGCCGGACACCCGGTAAAAGCGGGTGCTGCCGGAGATGGTGTTCGTGAAGGAGGTCGTCGCGCCGGTCGCAGTGATGGGCGATCCCAGATTGCTCCACCCTCCGGTGAGCGAGTCACGCGACTGGATCTGATAGGTGCGATTGGGCACGCTCGTCCAGGTGAACACCACCGCGCCGCCCTGGCGGACGATGCTGACAATGGAAAAATCCCCCAGCGGGGGCTGATAATTGGGATCCAGGTGAAACGCCTTGAGTCCATTGTTCGTATCGAGCGCAAAGAGATAATCGCCGCCGAAGGTTGTGGCTCCCACTCCCCCCAGAGTGACGTTGGCGTTCCGCGTGGCGAAAACTTCCTGGTCGCGCAGCACGGGTCCGGCATTCAGATCGGCGATGTCATACAATTGCACATTCACCGAAACATCGGTGGCCAGGCCCGCCAGAAAGCGCTGATCCGCGCTCACGGCCAGGTTACGGAAATTCCCCGGCGTCGGGCCGGAGTAGGTCCGCACCACCGTCCCCTGCCCCGTGGCCGGATCAAACTGAACCAGGTACGTCGGGGTTTGAAATCCCTTCGCCCAAAAGGTGTTCGTGCCCGGGCCAAACGCCAGCCCGAGCTGCGCAAACCCGCTGCTCACGCCATTCACGGCAATCGCCAGTGGCGCGACTTCGTATTGAAAATCCATTCCGGAACTCGTGCGCAACAGCACCACGCTTGTCCCGGTGCGCGGCGCGATCAGAATTTGCGTGTCCGGCCCCGCACCACGCGCCGCCAGCACATCGCCCCAGCCCAGGCCGGGTTGCACGGCCTCAAGCGGATCACCACTAAACACCAGCGTCCGCGTCGCCGTGGCCGCGTCGCTGTCCCACCGATAGATGTTGAATGGCGCGGTGGCCGGATTCACCGTCACACTGCCTCCATAAACGGCACCGTCCTGCGCCACGCTGACGGTGTTCAATCCCAGGCTCGCGCCGGCCACCGTGCCCGGAATTCCCGCGGTATCGAGGAAGTGCCGTTCCGCGCCGGTCAGCGCGTCGAGCACGACGAGCGCCGGATCCGCAGGCAGCCGGCTCACCAGCAGCAGTCCGCCGGAGTTCGGATTGTAGGCCAGGCTGCGTTCGGTGCTGGTATCCGCTCCGAGGTAGCTGCGCGACCCGGGCTCCAAATTCCAGAGATTCGTCATTTGCGCCGTATTGAAGGTGGGGACCACCGTGAAAACCCCGGGAAAACTCGTCGCCGTTCCGAGCTCATTGCTGACGGACAGGGTGTAGGCGCCCGCATCCGCCAGCCGGACGTCGCGAATCACCAGGGTGTCGGTGTCGGCCCCGCTGACGCGGCCGCCATTTACCAGATCCACACCATTTAACCGCCACTGATACACGAGCGGCGCTGCTGACGCCGCCTGCGCGGTAAAGGTCACCGTGGCGCCCTCCATCATTTTTTGATGGGCCGGGTTCAGCACGATCGCCACGCCCGGCGGCGTGTAATCACGATCCAAAGCGAACGCCTTCAATCCGTTGTTGGAATCGAGCGCAAAAACGAAATTGGTGCCAACGGCCGTGGCGGCCGTGCCGTTCAAATTGGCGTTCTTGACCCAAAAAGCTTCCTGATCACGCAACTCCGGGCCGGTGGCCAGGTCGCTGATGTCATAGAGCCGCACCGTATCATTGGGCGCCTCCAGGGCCACCCCCGCCAGAAAGCGCTGGGCGGTGTCCACGGCAATGCCGCGCACGGCCGACGCGATCCAGGCGTTGTCATAAGTCTGAATCACCTGTCCCTGGCCGGTGTCCGCATTGAAAGAGATCAGGTAGAGCGGCCCGCCGGCGGCTTTGGCCCAGAACGTGTTTTCGCCCGGACCAAACGCCAGTCCAATGGTGCCCGCCAGCAGATTGCCGATGGTGCCGGTGACGTGAATGATCGCCGGCGGAATTTCCGTCTGGAAATCAAGCCCGCTGAGCGTGCGCAACAAAATGACATTGTTGCCGCTGGTCGAGGCAATCAATATCTGCGTGTCCGCGCCCGCGCCGCGTACGGCCAGGCTGTCGCCATAGCGTTTGCCGGGCTCCTCCGCATCTCCCGGATCGCCCCAGAACACGGGCGTGCCGGGCACTTCGGGGGCGTCCCCCGGCCAGCGATAGATCTTGTAATTCGGGGACGACGCATTCACGGTGAGGTTCGCCACGTAAACCGCGCCATCGTCCGCCACACCCACCTGGTTGATGGCGAACGTCCCGTCCATGACGCCGCTTAAATCGAGGGAATGTTTGAAATCGCCGGTGGGTCCATCCAGCACGAGCACTTGATTGGAGGGGGTGCGACTCACGACGAGCAGGTTGGTGGTGAGTTCATTGAAAGCGATGCCGCGCTCCGTGTTCGCGGTGGAAATGTAGGGTCGTTCCCCGGGCAAAATGTTCCAGAGGTTGACCATCTGCTCGGTATTCATGACCGGCACGACGGACAGCGATGCCACGATGCTGGTGGCGCTGCCCGAAGCGTTGTCGAGGCGCAAGGTGTAATTGCCCACGTTCGCCAGCGACACATTGCGCAAGGTCAGCCGATTGCTCTGCACGCCGATCACGTCCGGGCCTTCCACCAGATCCAGGCCTTCAAACTGCCATTGGCGGCTGACGATGCCCGGGGCCGCCCAACCATCAGCCTGGAACGTGACCGTGGTGGTTTCCATGACGTTTCGGCTCGCCGGGTTCAGCGTGAAGCGAATCGGCAAGTCGCCGGTGTTGGGCACAATGGCAACGGCATTGAAAAAACCACGCATCTCGACGCCCACATCGCCTTCACTGGCCACGTACAGGGATTCTCCGCTGCCGAGGGTCACGTCGAGGACGGCAAAATTATCCCCCTCCACGAACCCGGCGGTAACCGCGGGCTGGGTATTGGCCGTCGCCACATTCAAATCACTGGAGGAAAAGGCATAGGTGCCGGCGCTGGCCGCCGTCCTGGCATAGAACCGCAGTCCGGCCCGTTCCGCGGTGTTCGAGTTCCGACCGTGGACCACGACGCGATAGCTGCCCGCCGGCAAACCGTCCACCCGCAGCCCAAGCGCCAGGTTGTTTGTCCCGCCTGCGCCGCCAAAAATGCCGTCGCGCACGGGACTGCCCGCAGCGTAAATCCCCGTGTTGAGCACGGCCCCCAGGGCGCTGACGGAGTAACCGTCATCGTTGAAATCAACAATGTCATTCCCGGCCGGCCCCACCGCCAGACTGCGGCCCAGATCCAAGGTCACGCCGGTCGCGAGCGAGCCATCACTGTAAACGAGGCTCGAGGTGTCGCCGGTGATTTGATTCCACTCCAGCTCGGTCAGTGGCACCAGCCCGGCTGCATGGGCCGGATCCAGCGTGCGCGCCTCGCCCGTGGAGGGCGTCAGGCCAAAATCCAACAAAAGCGCGGGCGCCGCCCCTCCGGAAAACGCCACTCCGCAGGTGGCCGCCCCCAGCATTCCCAGCAGCAAGGAGGCGTAATTACGAATCAGGTTCATGACGAGTCTTTCGGTTTGTGGTCGGAGGTGAACGCTTGCAGTCCAGGAAGTCATCGTCGCGTCGGGGCCCCGACCGCCCCGCGGCAATGATTCTCTTCCTGTCCGGGCGCAATGATATTGAGCGCTGAGGCGCGGGTCAACGAAGAAACCCGCCGGCTACGCTGGCCAGCGGGTCCAGCCGCCTCCACTCGCGCATTGCCCGCCGGGCAACTTCGTGTTTAGCTGGGAGGCGCCGGCTCCCGCTCCTTTGGAGTCCTGGAATTGCTTGTGCAGGCGACATGGGACGATCCTATTTGTTTGAATGCGTCAAATGCGGCTATCGCGCGTCGGTATCCGGCCGCAGCGATCGCGGCCCGCATCTGGCCGTGCAAACCATTCATTGTCTGGATTGTCGGGAACTCTACGACGCGGTTACCGAACTGAAAGTGCCGGTCGCCCCCGGTGCCACTTTGAACCAGTGGAAGCTCAAGCCCGGCCCGTTCGACTCCGGCCCGGATGAGACGCCAGCTCCGACCTTCGCCCACGCCCTGAACGTGCTGGTCGTGGGCAGCGACAAACCGCTGGCCTGGAAAAAATTTCGGCGCCGGTGTCCGGTATCTCCGCGGCATCGCATCCGGACCTGGCAGGCGCCGGGGAAGTGTCCGAAGTGCGGCGCGTTTCTGGATGGGAGCGGCCTGCCTGCCAGGATCTGGGACTGAACCGCAGGCGCCGCTGTGCCGCTCCGCGCCGGACCGGTTTCCCTTGAGCGCTGCAGCCGGCGCAATTACGTTGGAAAGCATGCGCCGGCCCATTCCTCCGCATGATTGAATCCGCCACCGGAATTATTCTGCGAACGCGTCCACTGACCGAGACGAGCCTCATTGTCAACTGGCTCACGGCCGAACACGGACGCATCAGCACGGTGGCCAAGGGCGCGCGCAAACCGAAGTCGCCATTCGCGGGCCGGCTGGATTTATTTTTCGAAGCCAGCTTCACCTACCGCCGCAGCCGGCGCTCGGAATTGCACACGTTGTGCGAACTTGAACTCCAGGAAACCCATGCCGCCTTGCGGAACGATCTGGGCTGGCTGCAACAGGCCGCTTACGCCACGCGGCTCAGTGAACAAACCACCGAACGGGAGACCCCCGTGCCCGGGGTGCAGGCATTGCTGCGCGGGCTGCTGCATCATTTGCCCGAACAACCGCCACAACCCCGCACCGTTTACGCGTTTGAATTGAAACTGCTGGTCGAACTGGGACTGCAACCAAACCTGGAAGAATCAACACTGAGCGCGCCCACGCAACAACTGGCTGTCGCGTTGACCGAATCCGACTGGCATGCACTGCCCGCGCTTCAGGCGACATTGGCGCAAGTGAAAGAACTGCGGCAATTCCTGCACGGTTTTTTAATCTATCACCTGGGGCGGATCCCCAAGCACCGCCCGGTTTGAACCGCGCTCATTCACCGGATTCCGCCAGCAGTTTTTCAACGACCGCTTCCACGCGGTTGGGTTGGAGACCAATGGCGCGCAGGATTCCCTTTCGATCAATGGCCGCGTAGGTGGGATAGTAGCTGACCTGCCACAATTTCTCCACGGCCCGGGTGGCATCGCGAGCGACGGGATACGCAATCCGATACTCCCTGGCGTTGCTCTCGAAACGGTCCTGACCGCGACTCGAAGTACACACTCCAATCACCACCAACCCGCGCCCCGCGTACTTCCTGTGCAACTCATTATTATGCGGAATGGCCCGCATGCACGGCCCGCACCAGGTCGCGTAAAAATCCACAATTACGACCTTGCCTTTAAGCTCGGACGCCTTGACTTCGCCGTTCAGCCACTGACTCAACCCCTTCAGCGAGGGCATGGGCCGGCCTTCGAGGGCGGCGTGTTTCGCGCGCACTTCCGCCTTGCGATCCCAGGTCCAACTGTCCGGAAATTCCCCGGCAGCGAGGTTGAACGTGATGAGCCACGCCAGCCCCAGGGCACTCAAGAAAATCTTGGTGGTGATCATGGCCAATTGCTTAACATCACTCCAACTGACCAGCAATCGAAAAAGGTCTGGCGACGGAGACGACAAATTCTCCATTTTTTTTGAACGATTCTCCGGTAATTTGTCAAATTCCTGTCGTTGGGAAATCATCAGGCTTCCGGTGACGACTGGAAAAACAGCTTTACCAATGCGGTTTCTCTGATTATTTCCCTCGTTCGCTCGTTTGAGCATTGCGACGCAAACCATGATCAAAGTAGAGAATTTGGTGAAGGTCTTCGGCACGAAACATGCCGTGGACGGAATTTCCTTTGCGGTGGAGCGCGGTGAGGTTTTGGGTTTCCTCGGGCCGAATGGCGCGGGCAAATCCACCACCATGCGGATGATCACCGGTTTCATCACCCCCACCGAGGGCAAGGTGACCGTGGGCGGTTTCGACATCGTCGAGCAACCCATCGCCGCCAAACGCCTGATGGGTTACCTCCCCGAAAATGCCCCGGCGTACACCGACATGACGGTGCAGGGGTTTCTCGGTTTTGCGGCGGAAATCCGCGGGCTGCACGGTGAAGCCAAACGGAAGGCGGTCGCCCGCGCAGTGGATTTGTGTTTCCTCGAAAACGTGCTGCACCAAAGCGTTGAAACTCTGTCCAAAGGTTACCGTCACCGCACCTGCTTCGCGCAATCCATCATCCACGACCCGGACGTGCTGATTCTGGACGAACCGACGGACGGTCTGGACCCGAACCAGAAACACGAAATCCGCATGCTCATCCGGAAAATGGGCGAAAAGAAGGCCATCATCTTCTCCACGCACATCCTCGAGGAGGTGGATGCGGTGTGTTCCCGCGCCGTCATCATTGATCGCGGGCGCATCGTGGCCAACGGCACGCCGGAACAATTGCGGCAAAAATCCGAATGGGCCGGGGCGGTCACCTTGCGCGTGGTCGGACAATCCGAAAGCGCCATCAAGGACAAGCTGACGCAACTGCGTTCCACAAAGCGTGTCGCCCTGCACGCCAACGGCACCCAGATCAAGGCCACCGCCTTTCCGCGCACCGCCGGGGATGGCGATTTCACCCGCGAGGTCATCGAAGCCACGCGCGGCTGGCAAATTGAAGAACTGCACACCGAGGAAGGCCGGCTGGATGAGGTGTTCCGCAGCATCACCATGCCGGACACGGTCAAGGATCAAACCAAATGAGCGGGGTGCGTTGCGGGCGGCGTCGGAGTCTCCAACAATTTTAACATGAATTCCTGGGTCAACATCAAAACCATCGCCAAGCGCGAACTGGTCGCGTATTTCATGTCGCCACTGGCGTACGTGTTCATCGTGATCTTTCTGCTCTTGTGCGGCACGTTCACGTTTTTCTTCGGATACTTCTACGAACGCGGGGTGGCCGAGCTGGGCCAGTCCTTCTTTTTCTGGCATCCCTGGTTCTACCTGTTCCTCGTGCCCGCCGTGGGCATGCGCCTCTGGGCGGAGGAACGGCGCGTCGGCACGTTGGAACTGCTGATGACCATGCCCATCACGCCGTGGCAGGCGATCCTGGGAAAATTCCTCGCCTCGTGGCTGTTCCTGGCCATCGCCCTGGCGCTGACGTTTCCGCTCTGGATCACCGTGAACTACCTGGGGAATCCGGACAACGGAGTGATTTTCGCCGCCTACCTCGGCAGCTGGTTGATGGCGGGCGCCTATCTGGCCATCAGTTGCATCACCTCGGCCATGACCCGCGCGCAGGTGGTCAGCTTCATCGTGGCTCTGGTCGTTTGCGCCCTGCTGTTGCTGGTCGGCACGGGCGGAGCGCTGGAATTTTTCAAAAACCTGTTTGGTGCCGGCATGGCCGAGGCCATTGGTTCCTTCAGTTTCCTAACGCACTTCGTCGGATTCTCGAAGGGCGTGATTGATTCGCGGGATGTGCTGTTCTTTCTCTCGCTGATTGGATTCTCGCTCTTCACCACCAGTGTAATCCTGCGCGAGCACCGGCACTAAGACATCCAAGGAATTTCGATGCAAAAAAAATCTCTGCACACATTTCTGTTCTCGGTCGGCGGCGTCATCGCGATGGCGGTGCTGCTGGTCATTGTGAACTTCCTCCTGGCCGGCGTGCGTCAGCGCGTGGACCTGACCCAGGAGAAAGCCTACACGCTGTCCGCCGGCACCCGCGCCATCCTCGCCCAGCTGGAGACGCCGGTCAAAATCCGCTTCTACTACTCGCAAAGCGCCGCCAGCACCCCGCAGGTCGCCGGCATCAAGACGTACGCCAAACAGGTCGAAGACTTGTTGACGGAATACCGGCAGGCCGCCAAGGGCAAAATCATCCTGGAGAAATACGATCCCAAGCCCGATTCCGACGCGGAAGATTCCGCGCGCCTGGACGGGGTGACCGCGGCCCAGCTGCCGGGCGGCGACCCGTTCTACCTGGGCCTCGCGGTGAGCCAGCTCGACGCCAAGGAGACGATTCCCTTTTGCGCACCGAACCGCGAGAAACTGCTGGAATACGACATCACCCGGGCGATCACCCGCGTGGTGCACCCGGAAAAACCGGTGATTGGCGTGATGAGCGCGCTGCCGGTTTTTGGCGGCGGCGCAAACCCCATGATGATGCAGATGGGCCAGCGCCCCCAGCCCGCCTGGGCGCTGATTGGCGAACTGCGGAAGGATTTCACCGTCAAAAATGTGCCGCTGACCGCGGATCACATTGAGGACGACATTCAACTGCTCGTGGTGATCCATCCCAAGGGCATTACGGACGAAACCCAGTTTGCGCTGGATCAGTTCGTGTTGCGCGGGGGCAAACTAATCGCCTTCCTCGATGCCAATTCCCTCGTGGACAGTCGCAATCAACAGAACCCGATGATGGGCCAGATGGGCGGCGGCGGCTCCACCCTGGACAAGCTGCTCAAGGCCTGGGGCATCACGTTTGAAGACAAGAAAGTGGTGGCGGATTTGAATTACCAGATGGTGCTGGGCGAAAACAACGACGCCAACGCGCAGCGCCCCACCTGGCTGTCGTTGACCCGCGGGGCGCTGAACGCCGATGACATCATCACCAGCCAGCTGGACAACATCTGGTATTTCTCGGGCGGCGCCTTCTCCGGCACCCCGGCCGAGGGTCTGAAGGAAACCGTCCTGCTCAAGAGCAGCCCCCATTCGGGATTCGTCGAAGGCTTCCTCGCCAATTTGTCGCCCGACAGTGCGATGAAGGACTTCAAATCGGGAGACAAGGATTTGACCCTTGCGCTCAAGCTGACGGGCAAATTCAAAACCGCCTTCCCCAAGGGGGACCCGAAGGCCGCCATGGAGGCGGACAGCAGCGCCACCAACGCCCCGGCCGCGCCTCCGGACAACGCCCTCAAGGAATCCAAGGTGGAGACGACCGTGATCCTCGTCGGGGACTCGGACCTGGTCAATGACGGGTTCACCATCCAGGACACGCCCACGCCCTTCGGCACGATGCGCCGCTCGCTCAACGCCAATCTGACGTTTGCCCAGAACGCCGTGGAACAGCTGGCGGGCGACAACAACCTCATTGCCGTGCGCAGTCGCGCCTCGTTGAACCGGCCGTTCGAGGTCGTGCGCAAAAAGGAGGCGGAAGCGAGCCAGAAATTCCAGGGCGTGGTGGACGAACTCCAGAAGAAGGCTGAGGCGGCACAGCACCGCATCAACGAATTGCAGGCGCAGAAGTCCGACCAGGACCAGCGCTTCATCATTTCCCCGGAACAGCAGGCGGAAATTGCCAAACTGCAGAAGGAGAGCGTGGAGACGGACAAGAAATTGCGCGCGGTGAAAAAGGATCTGGCGCGGGAAGTGGACGCGCTGAAAACGCGGCTGGCGTTGTGGAACATTTTTGCGGTGCCGACCGGGGTCGTGATTGGCGGCATCTTTCTGGCGGTGTACAAACGGAAATTGACGGGCGCAAAATGAACAAAAAACAGTTTCTCATCCTGTTGGTGGCCGTCGCCGTGCTGGCGATCTGGGGCTGGAACCGCTGGAAAAACCAAAACGCCGCCTGGAACGGCGGCGGGGCGGCGGCGGGACAGAAGTTATTGCAAAATTTTGATGTGAACGCCGTCGCGCAACTGGCCTTTCAACACGGCACGAATGCGGTTCTGCTCGCGCGCAAGGACAATGTGTGGCGCGTCACCCAGCGCCAGGATTATCCCGCCAGTTTCAGCGAAATCAGTGCCCTGCTGATCAAGTTGAAGGATTTGAAAGCCGTGCAGGTGGAACAGGTGGGCGCGGCGCAATTACCCCGCCTGGCCCTGGCCCCCGCCGGAACTAACCTGCCCACCGTGGTGGAGTTTCGCGATGCCAACGGCAAGCCCCTCGAATCGTTGACCCTAGGCAAAACGTTGCTGGACAACAGCAGCGCCAATCCGATGATGGACGACTTTGGCGGCGGGGGTTTCCCCAAGGGCCGCTACGTGCAAACCAGCACCTCCCGGGACCGCGTGGCGGTGGTTTCCGACCCGCTTTCCGATGTCACCGCTGACGCGGGCCATTGGCTGGACAAGGCCTTTTTCCGCGTGGAAAAGCCGAAGCAAATTTCCGTGACGTTTCCGGAAGCCACCAATTCCTGGACCTTGTCGCGCGAAACCGAAACCGGCGAATGGCAGCTCGCCGCCCCCAAGGAAGGGGAGAAACTGGACACCGGCAAGTCGTCCAGCGTGACTTATCCGTTCTCTTCCCCGTCATTCACCGACGTGGCGTTGAACCTCACGCCCGAACAATCGGGATTGGACAAACCCACCGTCATCAAGATTTCAACCTTCGATGATTTCCATTACACGGTGAATGTCGGCGCCAAAACCAATGATCATTTTCTGCTGACCGTCGCCGTCTCCGGCGATTTCCCGAAGGCACGCACCGCGCCCGCGGAGGAAAAGCCCGAGGACAAGGCGAAGGCGGACAAGGAGTTTGCGGACCGGCTCAAGCAACACGAGGAAAAACTCGCCAGGGAAAAGGCGTTCGCCCCCTGGACCTATCAGGTGACATCCTGGACGGTCGAACCCCTGCTGAAAACCCGGAGCGAGTTGCTGGAACACAAAACGGACGAGCAGAAGGACGACGGCGCGGCCGCCCCCGGCGCTTGATACGTTCAGCCGTCTCCGCCGGCCCTGCGGATTTCTCCCCAGCCTGATCAGGATGCAAAAGGTGGTTCTGGTCGGGCTGGCGCGCATCGGCCACCTCCCAATTCTTTTGCCCTGCCCCCGTGTCGCGTCGCGCACTCGCACCGTCGCCGGTTGGAATAATTTTACGTGCAATCAATTTGAAACTTGTCTAGTTTCGCGGCCAAAATTGCATCATCTCGTGAATCAATTTATCATTTCCCGCCTGCTGATTCCCGTCACGCTGTGGCTCGGCTGCTGCACACTTGCCGCGACTGCCCAAGAACCCAAATACTCCGGGCTCGCACCTGAAGAAGCGGCCCGGGCCATGATTTTGCCCCCCGGTTTCCAGGCCACCCTCTTTGCCGGCGAGCCCGACGTGGTGCAACCCATCGCGTTTGCGATTGATGATCGCGGCCGGCTCTGGGTCGCCGAGGCGTACACTTATCCCAACCGCGCCCCGGAAGGAAAAGGCCGCGACCGCATCATCGTGCTCGAGGACACGGATGGCGACGGAAAATTCAATCGGCGCATCGTGTTCAAGGAGGGGCTCAACCTGGTGAGCGGTCTGGAGGTGGGTTTCGGCGGCGTTTGGGTGGGCGCAGCGCCGTACTTGATGTTCATTCCGGTGAGTAATTGGGATCATCCGCAACCTGCGGGCGAACCCCGGATTCTGCTGGACGGCTGGGCGTATCAGGACACGCACGAAACTTTGAACACATTCGCTTGGGGGCCGGACGGTTGGTTATACGGTTGTCATGGAGTCTTCACCCATTCCAACGTGGGCAAACCCGGTGCGCCCGACAGCGAGCGCACTCGCCTCAACGCCGCCATCTGGCGTTATCATCCCACCAAACACAGCTTCGAGGTTTTCGGCGAGGGCACGAGCAATCCGTGGGGATTCGATTTTGATGCAAACGGGCAGCTCATCTCGGAAGCCTGCGTCATCCCGCACTTGTTCCACATCATTCAAGGCGCACGGTACCAACGCCAGGCCGGCACGCACTTCAACCCGTACATTTTTGACGACATCAAAACCATTGCCGACCACCTGCACTACGCCGGCAATCAGTGGAATCGTCCCGACATTGTCCGCAGCGCCGAACTGGGCGGCGGCCACGCGCACGCCGGCTTGCTGATCTACAAAGGCGACAACTGGCCGGACGATTACCGCGGCAGGGTTTACATGAACAACATCCACGGCGCGTGCATCAACACGGACGTCCTGGAACGCCGCGGTTCGGGCTTTGTCGGCCATCATGCCCCCAATCTGATCGGATTTGATGATGTCTGGTCCCAGGTGGTCAACCTGCAGGAAGGTCCGGACGGCGGCGTTTACCTGATTGATTGGTACGATAAAAACCAATGCCACTCCGGCGACGCCAATCAGCACGACCGCAGCAACGGACGCATCTTCAAAGTCACCTACGGCAAGTTGCAGTCCGCGCCAGTGGACCTGCAAAAACTGGCCAACGCTGAATTGATCAAGCTGGCCACCACCCGGGATAACTGGTCCGGACGCCATGCGCGCCGCATTTTGCAGGAACGCAGCGCCACCGATTCAACCATCGGGCGCTTGCTCGATCAGGCGCCGCACGACGGCGATTCCGCCGGGACTTTATATTGGCTCTGGACCAAACATGTCACTGACCATCCCGCGCATCCCACTTACGCGCTGTCCCGCGCCAATGAATACGTCCGCGCCTGGCAGATTCAACTGCTCTGTGAAGATCGCGAAGTGTCCCGCGCCGAGCTGCAGGAGTTCGTGCGCATGGCCCAAACCGACCCCTCGCCGGTGGTCCGTCTTTACCTCGCCGCCGCGATGCAGCGACTGCCACTGCAGGATCGCTGGGAGGTGCTGAGCGCCCTCTCACAACACGCTGAAGACGCGAACGATCACAACCTTCCGCTCATGGTTTGGTACGCCGCCGAACCGCTCGCCACCGTGGATGCCGGACGCGCATTACAGTTGGCGGAGCAAGCTCAATTACCCAACCTGCTCAATTTCATGATCCGGCGCACCGCCGCCTTGAACACGCCGGAAGCCTTCGCGGCCATCAGCCAATGCTTGTTACGACTGAAGGATGATTCGCAACGGCTCATCGCCCTGAAGGGCCTCAGCACCGCACTCAAAGGCCAGCGTCAGGCAACCATGCCGACGGGATGGGACGACGTCGAAAAAACTTATGCCGCCAGCGCCAATTTGGAGGTCCGCGCCCGCGTCCAGGCGCTGGCGCTCACTTTTGGCAATACCGGGACACTGCCGGACCTGCGCCGGACCCTGGCGGACTCCGCTGCGGATGCGGTTGCCCGCGACATTGCGTTTGAAGCACTGCTGGCCGTCAAGGACCCCGCACTGCCTCCCCTGCTGCAACAACTTCTGCACGACGCGCATTTCCAGGGGCCCGCCATCCGGGCGCTGGCCAGTTACGACGATGCCCAAACTCCCGCCGCCCTGCTGGGATCTATCCCGCCTTGTCCGCCAATGCGAAACGCGACATTCGCAACACCCTTGCCAGCCGCCCCGGCTACGCACAGGCCTTGCTGAACGCGGTCGCCGCCCGGCAGGTGCGCCCCACCGATCTGACGGCCGACCTGATCCAGCAATTGCAGAATCTCAAGAACCCCGAAGTGACGGCGCTGCTGCAGCGGGTCTGGGGTAAAACCCGCGAATCCACGGCCGATAAAAAAGCTGAAATCGCCAGGTACCGGAACATCTTTGGCGCCGGCGGTTCGCAGCCTGGCGACGAGATGCGCGGCCGCACGGTGTTCATCAAGGCCTGTTTCCAATGCCATACCCTGTTTGGCGTCGGCGGCAAGGTTGGCCCCGATCTCACCGGATCGAACCGCGGCAACCTGGAGTACATCCTGGAAAACATGGTGGACCCGAATGCGGTGATCCCCAACGACTACCTAGGCTGGAACATTGAAACCAAGGACGACCGTTCGATCACCGGCATCGTGAAGGAGCAGAACGACCAGGCCGTAACCATCCTCACCGCCAACGAAACCCTCACCCTGCCCCGCAATGAAATTGCTTCCATGACCCAGGGCACGCTGTCCATGATGCCGGAAGGATTGCTCGAACCGCTGACCGACCAGGAAATTCGCGATCTGATCATCTATCTACGCCAGCCGGCCCAGGTCCCGCTGGTGCCCACGCCCGACATTGCCCCGCTGTTCTTCAACGGAAAGGACCTGAGCTATTGGAACGGCAATCCCGCGCTGTGGCGGGTGGAGGACGGGGAATTGATTGGGGCGACGACCACGGGCCTGAAAGAAAACGATTTTCTCAAAAGCGATTTCATGCTCGACGATTTCCGGCTGACCTTCCTGGTCAAGTTGACCCCCAACACCGCCAACAGCGGCGTGCAGTTCCGGAGCATTCCCTTCGCCGGACATGAAATGCAGGGGCCCCAGGCCGACATCGGCGCCGGCTGGTGGGGCAAGCTCTACGAGGAGAATGGCCGGCAGCTGCTCTGGGACCGGCCCGGCGATTCGTTCGTCAAACCCGGTGACTGGAACACGTATGAAATTGTGGCCGTCGGCGGTAAAATCCGCACCGCCATCAACGGGCATTTGTGCGTGGATTTGGACGACCCGGAGATTGTCCGGCGTGGCCTCATCGGTTTGCAGATCCATTCCGGCGGGCCGACCGAGGTGCGCTTCAAAGCTTTTCAACTGGAACTGAACCCGGCGTTCGCGCTGAAAACCCTCGCGGCCGCCCGGTAAGCCCCGCCCGACCTTGTTTTCCGCGCCGCACTTCGCTATGCTGCGCGCCTTATGGAAAACGTCATCATCATCGGCTCGGGTTGTGCCGGCTGGACCGCGGCCCTCTACACCGCGCGCGCCAATTTGCGTCCGTTGCTGGTGACCGGCGAACAGCCGGGCGGCCTGCTCACCACCACCAGCACGGTGGAAAATTTCCCCGGCTGGCCCGAGGGGATTGATGGTTACGAACTGATGACCAAAATGCAGGCGCAGGCCGAACGCTTCGGCACCCGGGTCCGCCTGGGCAGCGTCGTGTCCCGGGTGGATTTCTCCTCCCGCCCCTTCACCGTCGTGATTGATGATGAACCGGTGCAAACCCGGACCGTCATCATCGCCACCGGGGCCAGCCACCGGCATCTCGGGCTCGCCAGCGAAAAACTCCTGGATAAAAAGGGCGTGACCTATTGCGCCACCTGTGATGGCGCCCTGCCCATGTTCCGCAACCAGCCCCTGGTCGTCGTCGGCGGCGGTGATTCCGCCTGCGAAGAAGCCACCTACCTCACCCGCTTTGCTTCGGTGGTGCATTTGATTCACCGCCGGGACACCTTGCGCGCCTCCAAAATCATGGCCGACCGCCTCCTGGCACACCCCAAGGTCAAGCCCGTGTGGGATTCGGTCGTCACCGAAATCCTCGACGTGAAGCAGGACAAAGTCACCGGTGTCCGCGTGAAGCATCTAAAGACAAATGTGGAAAGTACCCTGGACTGCGCGGGGGTTTTTATTGCGATCGGCCATGTGCCGAACACGCAAATCTTCAAGCCGTTCATCGAAACGGACGCCAACGGCTACATCCTGCGCACGGGCGCGGCGACCAATATTCCCGGCGTGTTCGTGGCCGGGGACTGTTCCGATCACGTTTACCGTCAGGCCATCACCGCGGCGGGCATGGGCTGCGCGGCGGCGATTGAAGCCGAGCGTTTCCTCGCGGCGGAACAGGCATGAGCTAAAACCGTTTATTGCCGGATAACCGCAGCGGTGCAAAGAACGCAGAGTTTCGCGGAGATAAAGGACCTTTGCGTTTCTCTGCACCCTCTGTGTCTCTGCGTTTAGAGCCTTGCTCAAAAAGAAGAGCGGCGCCCCTGACGAGAAAGTCGCCCCTCACCCCGGCCCTCTCCCCATCCGATGGGGAGAGGGTGGTCGCCAGGCCGGGTGAGGGGATTCTATTTCCACCAAACATTTCGAGACCGGTTCTAGTTTTTATCCGGGTTAATCCGTGGTTGGAAAAATTCCCGGCCTTGTCCTGAAAAGTAATTTTCACTATCGTCGCACATGGCCCTTAGCCAGAACAGTCGAATCTACATTGCCGGACATCGCGGGCTGGTGGGCAGCGCCCTCTGGCGGGAATTCACCGCCGCCGGATACAAAAACTTGATCGGGCGAACGCACGCCGAACTGGAGCTGCTCGATCAGAACGCCGTCACCAGATTTTACCAGGAAACCCGGCCCGAAGCGGTCATCGTCGCGGCGGCGCGCGTGGGCGGCATCCACGCCAACGACCATTACCCCGCGCAGTTCATTTATGAAAATTTGCAGATGCAAAACCATCTCATTCACGGCGCGCATCAGGCGGGAGTGCGGAAGCTGCTGTTCCTGGGCAGCTCGTGCATCTACCCGCGCCTGGCCCCGCAACCGATGAATGAAGATTGTCTGCTCACCGGCCCGCTCGAACCGACGAACCAATGGTACGCCATCGCCAAAATCGCCGGCATCAAAATGTGCCAGGCCTACCGCCGCCAATACGGCTGTGATTTTATCGTCGCCATGCCGACGAACATGTACGGCATCAACGACAATTTTGATTTGGAAAACGCGCATGTGCTGCCCGCGCTCATCCGACGTTTCCACGAAGCCAGGGTTGCCAAAGCGCCGACGGTGCCCTGTTGGGGCACAGGCAACGTGAGGCGCGAATTTTTATTTTCCGATGACCTCGCCCGCGCCTGCCGGTTTCTGCTGGAAAATTACAGCGACGAGCAAATGATCAACATAGGGTACGGCGAGGACGTGACCATTCGCGAACTGGCCGCCATCATCCAGCGCGTGGTCGGGTTTGCCGGGCAGATCACCTGGGACACCAGCAGGCCCGATGGGACGCCGCGCAAGCTGATGGACAGCACGCGCCTGCGGCGCCTGGGCTGGAAACCCACAGTGCCTTTGGAGGAGGGCATCCGGCGCACCTACGAATTTTTCCGGGAACACGGCCCCGCCCGAAAATGACGTCCCTCCCTCCTCGCGCCCCCACTAGTGTTCTGTTGCTGAAATAACTAGACAGCAATACTTCGAGTTTTTGACCGAGGAGATCGCGGCCGAGTGCAACCGGGTTGGATCTCTTCGAGTCGGCGGCGACAACGCTCGATCTTGGCCAGGATGTCCTCGGCTTTGGCGGTCCAAACAAATGGCTTGGGATGGCGATTCCATTGTTCAATGAACTCGACAATGGCTTCGATGAGGCTGGGCACGCTGGAAAAGCTTCCGCGGCGCACTGCCTTGCCGGTCAATTCGGCGAACCATCGTTCGACCAGGTTCATCCAACTGGAACTGGTGGGAATGAAATGGAGTTTGACGCGAGGATGCCGCGCCAGCCAGCGTTTGACGCGCGCATGTTTGTGGGTGCAGTAGTTGTCCATCACCAAGTGCAACTCCACGTCCACGGGATACTCTTCATCCAGGCGCTCAAGAAACTTGAGGAATTCCTGATGCCGATGTTTGGGATAGCACTGGCCGACGACTTTGCCTTGGACGACTTCCAGTGCGGCAAAGAGCGTCGTCGTCCCGTGCCGGACGTAATCATGAGTCCAGGTTCCGCACCGGCCGCGCTTGAGCGGCAAACCGGGTTGAGTGCGATCCAAAGCCTGGATTTGGCTCTTTTCGTCGATGCAAAGCACGACGGCGTTCTGCGGTGGATGGAGGTACACACCGACGATATCCAGAAGCTTGGGCACGAATTCTTTATCCCGGGACAGCTTGAAGGTCTCCTGCCGATGCGGCTTGAGTTGATGCTCCTGCCAGATGCGGCACACCGTGCTGGCGTGAATGCCATGCGCCCCAGCCAGACTGCGCGTGCTCCAGTGGGTCTGCGCCTTGGGCCTGGTTTCCAAGGTGGCGCGGATAATCTTTTCCGCCAACCCCGCGGTGGGTTTGCGACCTCGCCCGGACTGGATCTCCCACAAACCTTCCGGCCCCGCCTGGACGAAACGCTGGCGCCAGAGCCGGCAGGTGTGCCGATTGACACCGACCTCCTCCGCAATCTCTTGGTCAGTTGCTCCGGCAGCCTTCTGCAGGATGATGCGACAGCGCTTGACCACTTGCTGGGGAGTGGCGTGCGCTTCGCACCAGTGGGTGAGCAACTCTTTGTGTTCCGGATTCACCTCAAACTTGATGGCACCGCCTCGCATGTCGGTATAGAAACTGGTCAAACCATAAATGTCTAGTTATTTATGCATCACAACACTAGCCAGCTTAGCTGGCCGCTAAAAAAAGGTATTGATCAGGACCGGTTTCACAAGTGCTTGAAAGTCATGATAGCGCAGACGGCATGGAAAAAGACGTTATATTTACCAATCAGAATGCTCTTCCCGTTTCCGATGGTCTCCAATCTTCGGACGATAAGCTGATTTCTCCGTCCAAAATCAGCATGTCTTAAAAAGGTATAACAGATTACCCTGCCACCCGGATCTCCCCCTGCTGATGGCGGCGCAACAATTCAATGTCCGCGTCCACCATCAGCCGGGCCAGATCCACAAACTTGGTCCGGGGTGCCCAACCCAGTTTCTGCCGGGCCTTGCCCGCATCGCCAATGAGCAAGTCCACTTCCGCCGGGCGATAATAGCGCGGGTCAATCTCCACATGCTTTTTCCAATCCAGCCCCACATGGCCGAACGCCACCTCGAGGAACTCCCGCACCGAATGGGTTTCGTTGGTGGCGATGACGTAATCGTCCGGCTCGTCCTGCTGGAGCATCAGCCACATCGCCTCCACGTATTCCTTGGCGTAACCCCAGTCGCGTTTGGCGTCCAGATTGCCCAGATATAATTTGTCCTGCAACCCGGCCTTGATGTGCGCCACCGCGCGCGTGATTTTGCGGGTGACGAAGGTCTCTCCGCGCCGGGGTGATTCGTGGTTGAACAGGATCCCGTTGCTGGCGTGCAGGCCGTAGGATTCGCGGTAATTCACCGTGATCCAAAACGCGTACACCTTGGCGCAACCATACGGACTGCGCGGATAAAACGGCGTGGTTTCCTTTTGCGGCACTTCCTGCACGCGCCCGTACATTTCTGAAGAAGACGCCTGATAGTAACGCGGCTTGACTCCGGCTTCGCGAATCGCCTCCAGCAACCGGATCGCGCCGGTGGCGGTGATGTCGGTCGTGTATTCCGGAGCGTCGAAGCTCACGCGCACGTGACTCTGGGCCGCCAGATTATAAACTTCATCGGGCTGGATTTTGATGATCAGCCGGGACAGGGCGCTGGCGTCGGCCAGGTCGCCGTAATGCAGGAACAGCCGCTTGCCGCTGGCGTGCGGATCCTGATAAATCGGGTCGAGCCGCCCGGTGTTGAACGTGCTGGCGCGGCGGATGATGCCATGAACTTCGTAGCCTTTGGACAACAACAGTTCCGCCAGGTAGGAACCGTCCTGGCCAGTGATCCCGGTGATAAGTGCGCGTTTCGCCATATTTTAAGGGAGAAAGAGTCAGAAAGTTGCCTTCGCAATGCAAGCCCGGAAAGCGCCCCGCCAGTGCATCAATCATCCCCACCCACCTTGGCGAGGACGTAATCCGGCAGCCCGGCCGCGGCAGCGGCGATGGGTTATCCGGCGCTTAATACGTGCGCCAGACAGCAGCGTATCGTCAGGGCCAGCAGATCGTTGATTGCGTCGAGCACGATGAACTGGCGGGCGTTGCTCCAGATTTCCGTTTCCACCGCCGCGCTCAGGTGCAGCAGCAGGGAGTCGAGCATTTCCCGCGTATCTTCCCGCGCCAGCAATCGTTCGCCGCCCCGGCGGATGGCGGAGTGCGCCACCTGCAGCACGTTGCTGTGGGCCAGGGCGCCCTCCAGAGTCAACCGCAACAGGCTGCGGATTTCCGCGGCACTCAAGGTCGTTGGCGCATGGGCCCTGCCCAGCGCCGCGCGGTCACTGAGCAACTGCCGCAGCGCGTGAAACCGCGCCGGCGGCGCCGACATGCCCAGCCAAACATCCGGGTTCAACCGGCGCAAAACCGGTTGAATGGGATCCGCGCGATCTTGAACGCGCGCATGCAGCGGCGTGCCGATGATGCGTTCGTCGTCCCACCAGCCCGGAACTTCCTCCAGTTTCCGGTGGGTTTCCTGCGCCATGCGCAGATCGAAATCGCGGACCAGTCGCACCTCCGGATGGAGATAGTGGTAGGGCAGCGGCGCCATGACCGCCCGCCGCAACCGCAGCGGCAGCGGCGCCAAATCCGGCAGCACCAGCCGCACGTCCAGTTGTCCCCCGTGACGTTCCAGGGCGGTGCGCAGACAAAGCTCCCAGCAATTTTCGATCTGCGGAAGGTCCCGGTGCAGGTTCATTCCCGCCAGCAGCGAAATCATGGCCGTATGCGTCATCTCCCGGCGCAGCAAGGGAGTCAACCCATGGCGGCTGGCCAGCGCATACAGAAAATCATAGGCCCGGCCGCCGGCGTTGTGGCGTTGCGCGGACCATGAAAAAAATTGTGCGAGGGTGCAACGCCAGGCCACCTGGTCGCCCGTTCCGACAATTTCGCCCAGCCCCTGCTCGTGGAGCGCAAAGGCGTAGGCGCTGCGCAACAACGCCCGGCCGCGCGCGCCCTTCCACTTCCCACACTCCTGCTCCAGTTCCCACGGCTTGAGCTGCGCGGCCTCCCAACCAAACCATTCGGGCGCAACCCGATGCAAGGCTGTGAAGGCGGAAACGCCCATCCGCCGCAGCATCTGCGGAGAGGTTTCTTCAAACAGCCGCGCCCAGGGACGAAACGTCCGGGCCAGCCGGTGATTCAACCCGCCGTCTGCGGTGAACAGCTGCGGCGCTTCGCGTCGGGCGCGATCCAGCACGGCGCGCGCGGTGCGATCCACCCAATCCCAAATGGCCCGCTCGTCATCATGACGCACCCGCTGGGGTGTGGCGGTGGTCCGGCCGAGCACGCTTTCGGGAAGATTGCCCGTTCCGATCCGCTCCAGGCAGTTGCGCAACACCGCCCGCCAGTCCAGCAATCCGCTCGCGCGCGCAAACCGCGGCGGGATTCTGACGCCCAGGGACAAGAATGCATCCTCCCAATCGGTGCGTTCGAACGCCCCAATGTTCCAGTGGGGTGCGCCGTCGGAAACCGTCACCAGACGCAGGCCGTACTGGACCTGCCAGAGCGCGGCTTGCAGCAACAAATCCGCTGCCTGATCGTCGGTCAACTCCTGCCGCAAGGTCAGCTTCCAGGGGCGAATGGGCGGATCCTCGCCGCGTGTGCTGGCCGCATAGACGAATTCGGGGATCGCACTGGCGCGCACCAGGCGGAATCCGGCGCGCCGCAGGAGCTGGCGCAAATCGGCGTTTTCCAGATCGGCACAGGTGCGCAACCCCAATTTTTGCCCCAGCAGGTAGCGCAGGTAAACCGGCGCGCGGCGGGCAAAAGTGGCCCGTTGCGCGGGCGACAAGGTTGCCAAAGCCGCCGGCGGAGAGGCATGCGACAGCGGACAAAGCAGTGCCTTGGGGTACGAACTCAAAAAGCCCGCCTGCTTCGGACGCACGCAAAACCAGGCCGTCAAAATCAACAATTCCTCATAGTCCGGACGGGTAATTGCGGATTCACATCCGGCCCGGTCCGCCGCCAGGCGGAATACCCGCTCGAAGTGGGGCAGGTCGGAACTGGCGGGCACGGGTGATTTGAGCCGCCCGCTGCGCCACCCGGCCTCGGCCAGGGGAAAGCCCTCGGAGATGTGCCGGCACCGTTCCAAAATGTCCGCGTCAAATTCGGGCAATTGAATGCAGGCACGCGCCTGGTCGGCCTGCGGCAAAATGGTGGACGGCACCGGCCAGCCGTGCCGCCATTCCGGTTCGGCGGGCGACGGCTGGATGGGTGCGACGCGTTCCGGCAAGACCAATGGAGCAAACTCCGGGTGAGCGATCGGTGCGGGCAGACCCGACGGATTTTCGGGAGCATGCGCCGGTCTTGCCAGCGTCACCCGAATCGTCTGTGTCTGAGCCAGTGTGCTCCTCATGGTTGCTGCAACCTACTATCATTCGAGGCATTCATTGCCAACTTTTTTTGACCGCCAGTCCGTGCCCCAGCGACCCCGATTGCCACCAGGGCCGACCTGCAACGGGCGCTGATGACGACAATTCCCCCCAGACGGTTGCGCTCCCTATGGGGTCATCCGGGCGGGGCTCCAAAATTTTTATACAAAAACGCCGGCTTTGGTGTCTATCGGGTAGGTGAACAACGGGCCAACAGCCGCCTGGGTGGAAAAATTATATCACGAAATCGCGGCCAAACTGATTCTCCATGGTCGCGCTTTGGGGTTGTCGCATGCGGAAGCGGAAGACGTCATGCAGGAGACTTTTGTGGCCTTGCTGCAACTGGCGGCCGCCCCGGACAATCCCCCCGGGTATTGCCTGCGCAGCTTTCGCAACCGGGCGGTGAATTATCGGCGCTCGTTGTGGCGTCGCCTGGCCCGTGAGTTTGAATCACGCCGCTGGTTCGACCGCGCCGCAGACGAGTCCCCTGCGGAACGGGCGGCCATGCGCTGCCTGGCGCGTCTGCCCGTTTTGCAACGCGAAGTCCTCGTGCTGAAACTGTGGCACGGGTACACGTTTGAAGCGATCGGTGAACTGCTGGAAATTTCCCCGCACACTGCCGCAGGACGCTACCGTTATGGTCTGGAAAAAATACGCCGGCAACTGCAAGGAGCCCGAGATGAATCCCCTGCATCCTTTGGAAACACAACTGCGCTGCTGGACGCCGCGCGCGCCGACGCCGAGAGTTGAACGCCGCCTGTTCGCCCCGCGCGGGCCGCGTGTCTGGCCCCGGCTGGCGACCGCCTTGGCGCCACTGATGGCCGGCGGATTGATCGTGCTCACGGGTTGGCGCCGCTTCGAAGCGGCGGTCCCCGGGGACCAACCGCGCCAGGCAATGCTGGTGGCCGCCTGTTTGAGCAATCAAAGTTTCGCCCCCTATCTGGCCGGAAACCCCCAATCCGTCGCAAACCGCTGGGACAGTTTTGAATGGACAAACCGGGGGGATTCCCGGTCTAGTATTCGCTTCTTCACCCCCGTGAAGACATCCGATTTACAATGAGCATGGATAAACGAAGCAAGCCGGTTCCGGGAAGGAATCACCCGTCCAAACCGGTCGCACCCGCGACGCCCGCCCCCGCCCCGGCAGAAACCCCGGCCGGCAAAGTACCGCCCCTGTTTCGACGCATTGACTGGCTGGCCTTTCTGGTCACCACGCTGTGCGTCTGGCTCGGCTATTTTTACACGCTCGCCCCGGATTTGACCCTTGAAGATTCCGGCGAACTGGCGGTGGCCTCCTTTTATGCGGGGATTCCGCACCCGCCGGGCTATCCGGTCTGGACGTTGTACACCTACCTCTGGGCCAATCTGCTGCCCATTGGCAACATTGCGTGGCGCGTGGCGCTGGGCGAAGCCACCGCCGGCGCGCTGGCCTGCGGTTTGCTCGGTTTATTGATCTCCCGCGGCAGCAGCATGTTGATGGAAGGCATCGGCCAGCTCAAAGCGATGACTGGAAAATGGGAAAACGCCATTTGCCTGGTATCCGGGTTCGTGGGCGGCCTGCTCCTCGGCTTCAACGGTTACATGTGGAGCCAGTCGGTCATCGTGGAGGTTTACTCCTTCAGTGTGCTGTCGCTGGTGGCGGTGTTGTTGTTCCTGTTGCGCTGGGTGTATGCGCCGCACCAGAGCCGGTACCTGTTGCTGGCGTTCTTCATGTACGGCATTTGCGTCAACAACCACCAGTCGCTGCTGCCGATTGCGATGGGGCTGGAAATGCTCATCATCGCCATCCGCCCGAGGCTGGGCCGGGAATTTTTATTCTGGAACGTGTGCGTTTACCTGGTGCTGCTGTGGATGGGCCCTTCCCTGCTGGCCGGCAACAAGATGGTCTATCTGTTCTTCAACCTCGTGGGGTTCGCCTCGATTGCCGGCTGGATCTGGCTGTCCATCCGGGAAAAGCAGGAATCCACCGGCTGGACGGCGGGCGGGGTGGTGGCGGTGACGGCGCTTCTGTTCCTGCTGCTCAAACTCGGCATCAAGGATCCCACCAATGATTACGAGGCGGCCCAGGCGGCGCGCAAACTGGACAGCATCCGTTGGCTGCCGCTGCTGGGACTGGCCGGCATTGGGTTGTGCCGTGTGTACGCCGCTTATGACGCCCTGTTCGTCAACAAGTCCCGCCGCTCCCGCCATTGGTGGGTCACCCTCGGCGCGGGTCTCGCCTTCACCCTGGGCATGGCCTTCTATCTCTACATGCCGCTGGCCGGCGCCAGCAATCCCCCGATGCAATGGGGCTACCCGCGGACTTTGGAGGGCTTCATCCATGCCTTCACCCGGGGGCAATATGAAAAAATCCGGCCCACTGACGGGGTGGGCGAAGGACTGGACTGGTTTTTCAGTTTCATCTTCACCTATGCGAAGCAGCTGCTGATGTATTTCGACGGGCTGGACAACGAGTTCAACCTGGTCTGCGTCCTGATCGCCATCAGCGTGTTCCTGTTCTATCGCATGATGCAGCAGCGCGAACGCAGCTGGCTGGTCGGTTTGACGGGCATCTTCATCTGCCTCGGGCCGCTGCTGGTGTTCCTGCTGGCCCCGCCGCCGGATCGGGCCGCCCGCGAGCTGGTGCGCGTCTTTTTCACCGCGTCCCACGTGGTGGTGTCCATCGGCGTGGGCTTCGGCATCGCCCTCCTGGCGGCGTTGCTGGCCACGCATTACCAGAACTTCCGGCGCATCGGCATTGCGCTGGGAATTGTGGCGGTGGATCTGGCCTTGTACTCCCTCGCGGTGGAAACCTATTCGCTCTTCACGGACCCCGAAATTGCCGGCGCCAACCAGTTCATGAACGGTCTGGTGAAAATCACCTTTCTGTTGCTGACGGGCACGTGCTTGGGCGTGGCCATCCTGCAGTTGATGCGCACCGCGGAATCTCCCGAGGCCAGCCGCAAGCCCATCGTGGCCCTGGCCGGGCTGGGCTTCATTTGTTTGATGATCTGTTTCGTACTCTTCCGCGGCTCGCTGCCGCCGGCCAACTCCCCGGAAACCAAGCTGGGCGGCCTGGCGGCGTTTGGATTTCTGCTGCGAAACAATGCCGACATCGGCACGGATGCTCCGACTCTGCTGGCCATCGCCAAGTTGATTGCCGTGCTGTTCACCGCCGTCTGCCTCTTTAGCGCCCGGCACAGCAAACAGGCTTCGGACCGTTCCACGTACCGCTTCCTGGGGCTGGGGATCATGGCCTTCTCCTTTGCCCTGACCCTGATCATTCTGATGGGCGAACACCTTTCGCTGGCGGGGGTTGGGATTTTCTTCACCACCTTGTTCAAGATCTTCGATCCGGGCCAATTTTCCATGCCGGTGCTGGCCAGTTTGCTGATGTTCGGCCTGGCGACGGCTTTTTTGCTGGGCTTGATTTTCTGGAAACAGCGCGCCCCGTTGGCGCTGACGCTCGGACTCTTCACCCTGCTGCCGCTGCAATCTTTCATGGGGCACTGGGCCGACAACGAGCAACGCGGCCATCTCTTTGGCTACTGGTTCGGCCACGACATGTTCACGCCGCCGTTCAAGGATGCTTCCGGCCAGCCGCTGTATCCGGAAATGACGCGCAACGCCATTCTGTACGGAGGAACGGATCCGGGCCGGTTCTGCCCGACCTACACCATTTTCTGCGAAAGTTTCATCCCCCCGGAATGCAAGCCGCGCGACCCGCAATACGACCGGCGCGACGTTTACATCATCACGCAAAATGCCCTGGCCGATGGCACCTACTTGAATTACATCCGCGCCCAGTATAATCGCAGTTCCCAGAAAATGCGCGGACTGGACACGCCGTTCTTCCAGGATGTGTTCCGCTCGGAAAAAGAACGGCGGGAAAACGTCACCACCAACGCGCTGGCGCGTCTGGCGCGCCTGCTGGACGTCGGCGTGACGGCGCTGGGAGAGTCCATCGAGAAGCAGCGTCGGGTCGGCAGTTCTTACTTCCAACCGGCGGATTTCCTGGAGCTGGAACAATTCGCCGCCAAGCTGCGCGCGCCGCCCAATGCGTTCACCCGGGGGCTGGCAGACAGGCTCCGGCCCGAAACCCGGGCGTTGCTGGACGGGGGCAAACCCGGCGCGCTCAAGGCCGCGTTGGTCGCGGATTTGAACGCCGTATTGGAGAAAGGCCTTTACGATGATGCTGCGCTGGCGACCAACGTCCTCAAAACCTGGCAGGCACAATTCGAATACGAAAGCATTCACGGCCAGGAACAAGCGCCCGAGGCCCGGGCCAACCCGCTCCTGATGCAAAGGATTCTCAACGCCAAGGCGGGAAGCACTCAGAAACTGGCCACGCTCAAGGCCGAGCGTCAGCAACTCGCGGCCCAGGTCGAAAGCCAGTTGACCGCGGCCGGCGTTCCCTTGACGCCGCGCCTGAAGTCCTTCATCTACGAGGCACCGCAAAGTTTCACCCGCATCCGGCTGCAACGCCAGCTCCTCGAAGCGGCGTTCCCCGGGGAAATCGCCGTCAGTCCCGGCGGCGTGTATCCGGACCAGGAAATGTACATCGCCTCGCCGGTGGATTCCCAGGACTGCTTCAACGAGTATCTCACGGACGCCCAAAAACGCCTGCAGGCCAACCAGTTGAAACCGGGCGAAGACGTCCGCATCATCGGCGGCAAGGTACAGGTCTCCGGACAGGTCGCCGTCATGGCCATCAACGGCCTGCTGACCAAGGTGATGTTCGATCAAAATCCGGAAAACGAATTTTTTGTCGAAGAAAGCTTTCCGCTGGACTGGATGTATCCGCATTTGACGCCGTTTGGCATCATCATGAAGATCAACCGCCAGCCGCTGCCGGCGCTGTCCGAGGAGGTGTTGCAGCGCGACCACGACTTCTGGTCGCAGTATTCCGAGCGCCTCATTGGCAACTGGATCACGACCGACACACCGATCGGGGACATCGTCAAATTCGTGGAGAAGGTGTATCTCCGCCACAATTGGAGCGATTTGAACGACGAGCAGAAGAAATTCGCGCGCGATGATAATGGGCAAAAGGCCTTCTCCAAACTGCGCAGCTCGATCGGCGGCATTTACGCCTGGCGACTGGGCTATGCCTGTCCGCCCGAGTATCGCCCCAAATCCGAGGCGGAAATCCGCCGGCTCTATCAGGAGGCCGACTTCACCTTCAAGCAGGCCTTTGCCTTCTGTCCGTACAGCCCGGAAGCCCTGTTCCGCTACGTGCAGCTGCTGGTCAATCCCCCCGCGCCGCTGCCGCCGCGGATTGATGATGCCCTGGCCCTGGCCCGAACGGCGCTGAAGCTTGATCCGTACAACGGCTCGATCTCGGGTTTGATCAGCAACCTGGAGGACGCCAAACACCGCCTCGCGGACGCGGGCACAATCCAAAAATTGGAAGCCGAGCTGCAGGCCCAGCCCACAAATCTCACCGTCATGCTCAATCTGGCGTTCAATTACATCCAGACCCAGCAGTTCGATCGCGGCTACGCGTTGTTGGACGCCATCATCGCCAGCCCGCATGCGACCCTGGCCAATTTGGCGCCGGTGATTGAAGCGTACAAACAACTGCAAAATCTGCCGAAGGTGGAACTGGGACTGGCGCGTTTGGCCCAAATTGACCCGACCAACCCGGAAGCCTGGTACGATTTGGGGACCGTGCGCCTCCGGTTGCAGAAAAACGCCGAGGCGTTCAACGCCATCTCCAATGCCCTGACCTTGAGCCGGAAGCGCCGGGCGCAGGATCCTCAGGCCACGGATCTGGTCGCCATCGCGCGCGCCGATCAACAACTGGCCGCACTGCGCACCAACCCGGAGTTTGAAAAACTGCTCGCTCCGTAGCCTCCGCCGCCGGATTGTTTTCTCCTGACAGTGCGCAATCCGCCCCGCTATGCTCCCCGGCATGGGCCTGCGTCCCCTGATCCTGATCTCCCCGAGCGTCGCCCCCCAGGGCGACGACGGCCCGGCCGTCAGTCTGTCCGCACGTTACGAACGCGCCTTGCTCGAGGCGGGCGCGTGGCCCTGGCCGGTCCTGTCCCTGACCTCGCGGCAGGAAATCGCCGCCTGCGTCCAGCGCGCCGACGGCCTGTTGCTGACCGGAGGCGACGACGTGCAGCCGGCGCTTTACGATCAACGCATTCCGGCCCGATGGCGCCAAAAATGTCAGGTCACGCCCGACGGCGGCGCGCGTGATCTGCGGGAATTGATGCTGGTGGACGAGGTGTTTCGGCAACGCAAACCGCTCCTGGCCATCTGCCGGGGACACCAGCTCCTGAACGTCGCCTTGGGCGGCACCCTCTACGCGGATCTGCCCGCGCAACTGCCGTCCGCCCTGGACCATCAACGCCAGGATCAGCGCTGCGAAAAGGTCCATGATGTTCATTTGACAGCGGGCGGCCTGCTCGCCAAGATAACGCGCAGACGAATCCTGGGGGTGAACAGCACCCACCATCAGGCGGTACGGCAGCCGGCCGACCTGCTGGTCGTGGCCGGGCGCAGCCCCGATGGAATTATCGAAAGCATGCAATTGCATCCGGCCGCCCGGTTGCTACCATTCCTGCTAAGCGTGCAGTTTCACCCGGAACGGCTGGCAGACCGGCATCCGGAACATCACGCGATTTTTGCCGCGTTCGTCAAGGCCTGTGCGGCCAAATGTTAATTTAAGCTATGAAGGGTAAAGTTCTGTTGGTGGATGATGAACCAGAGGTGCGCGAACTCATCGCAAGCGTGCTCCAGCGTGATTACAATGTGGCGGAGGCCGAAAGCGGGGCGGCCCTGCAAAAGGCCTTCACCGACATGCCCCAGCCCGACGTCGTGGTTTTGGACGTCAAATTGCGTGACGCCAGCGGCCTGGACCTCCTGCCGTTGATCAAAAAACGCTGGCCCGACACCGAAGTCATCATGTTGACCGCCATGGCCACCATGGAAATGGCCGTGGAAGCCGGACGCCTGGGCGCATTCACCTTCCTTTCCAAACCGTTCGAAACGGAGAAGCTGCTGGCCGACGTGCGCAACGCGCATGAAAGCAAACAAAAAATCCAGGAGAACGTCGCCCTGCGGAGCGCCCTGGAAATCATGAGTGGCAACTCCTCCCCGGTGTTCAACAGCGCCGCCATGAAGGACGTCGTGCGAACCGTCGAACGGATCGCCCCGAGTGACGTCACCGTGTTGATCTGTGGCGAAAGCGGCACCGGCAAGGAGGTCATCGCCGATTTGACCCACACCATGAGCTCGCGCAGCAAGGGGCGCATGATCAAAATCAACTGCGCCGCCCTGCCCCGCGAATTGATCGAGAGCGAATTGTTCGGCTCCGTGAAGGGAGCCTACACCGGCGCCCACAGCGATCGCGAAGGACTGTTCCGCCAGGCGGAGGGCGGCACCCTGTTCCTGGATGAAATCTCGGAAATGCCCATTGACACGCAGAGCAAACTGCTCCGCGTGCTGCAGGATCAGAAAGTCCGCCCGGTCGGCGGAAAAACCGATTACCAAACCAACTGCCGCCTCATCGCCGCCACGAATCGCGAGCCGGAACAGGCCATCAAGGACGGCAAACTGCGCGAGGATTTGTACTACCGCATCAGCGCCATTTCGGTCTATCTCCCGGCGCTGCGGGAACGGCGCGACGACATCATGCCCCTGGCCAACGCATTCCTGCGCCGCTTCGCCGGCCAGGCGAACCGGGTGATCAAGGGCTTCACCCAGTCCGCCGTGGACCGCCTGACCAACTTTGACTGGCCGGGCAACGTGCGCCAGTTGCAAAACGAAATCCAGCGGGCCGTGCTGTTGTGCGAAGGCGAGGTCGTGGACGGCGCCGACCTGTCCATCACGCGCGCCAAACCCGACAACGCCGATGCGCAGGACACCAACTTCACCCTGCTGGAAGGCGTCGAGCGCAACGCCATCATCCAAATGCTCAAGGAAACCAACGGCAACAAATTGGAAGCGGCCAAACGCCTGGGCATCGGACGACAGACGCTCTACAACAAGATCAAGGCTTACGGCATCGAAACTTGAGTGGCTGGTCCGGACCCATCCCGCAACCCCGGAAGCCCCGCGGCCCTGCCGGCACCGGATTGCGACGTCCGGCGGCGCGTGTTGCCCCGCCGGCTACCACGGTGAAATCCGCCCCGCCTTGACCTGCCAGCGCTGCAGGCGGCGCCCGAGTTCCCGGGGCCAGCTTTCCTCGGTACACGTCATAAAGGCCTGACCACGGTGTTCATGCACCCTGTCGAGCAGAGGCAGCAAACCACTGCGCCGCCGGAGATCCAGCTCCCCCATCACGTCGTCAATGAGCAGCACCGGCGCGGTTCCGTGCCGCGCCATCAGCAAATCCGCCTGGGCCATCTTCAGGGCAATGGCCAAGCTTCGCTTCTGCCCCTCACTCGCAAATTGCGCCGCCGCCCGCCCGTCCAACAACAGCTGCAAATCGTCGCGATGCGGCCCCAGCAGGGTCATCCGCAGACGGCGTTCCCGCTCCCGCAGCTGGGCCAACTCCACCGCGAAATCGCCCCTCACGCTCGGTGCATAGGCGAGGTGGAACTCCTCCGCGGCCGGGGCGATCTGGCGATAAGCCCGCTGCGCCAGCGGCAGCAGCTGCGGAATCAGCTCTTCGCGCTGCTGCCGGAGGGCGTTGCCGCATTGCACGAGCGCGTCCGTGTAACTCTCGACCAGGGTGGGATCGGGGGGGAATTGCTTGAGGGCGGCATTGCGGGAGCGCACCACCTGGGCATAGCGTTGCAGCAGCGCCAGGTAGCCGGGCCGGGTCTGGACCAGCAGCAAATCCAGGTAGCGCCGGCGCGGTCGCCCCGTTCCCTTCACCAGTTGCAAGTCCTCGGTGCAAAACACCACGGTCCGCAACGCACCGAGAAAATCGGTCAGCTTCCTCACCGGCCGATCGTCCAGGGTCAGTTTGCGCTCGTGACGCGACCAATACATTTTGATTTCCCGCGTTCCCTGCGCCACCACCCGGCCGCTGAGGAAATATCCGTTCTGACCGTGGCGAACCATTTGCGCGCCCCCCACGCCCCGAAAAGAACGCAAGGTCGCCATCAGATAAATCGCTTCGAGAAGGTTGGTTTTCCCCTGTGCATTGTCGCCCAGCAGCACGTGCAGGCCCGGAGAAAAATCCGCGTCCACCCGCCCGTAATTGCGGAAATCCCGCAGCCGTAAATGCGCCAGATGCATGCGTCCAGCATGAAAGGTGGGGCGGCAGGCGGCCAGAACAATCCTGCGACTGGACTTTTCAAAAACTTCCGCTAACTTCACCGCGTCACTGGGCGCAAACTAACCGGCGCACAGGATCGTCGAACATCATGACAACTATGAAAACACTCAAATTATTCGTGCTGTGCGCCGCGCTGGCCGGCGTGACCACCCTCTTCACCGGCTGCGCTTCACGCGGCGCCTGTTGCGCCGACAAGGCCGCCGCCTCCTGCCACATGAAGTGTTGTGCGGACGCCAACACCGATTGCGCGCACTGTCCGAGCTGCAGCGCGAAGAAGTAATCAACCTCACCAAGGCCACGGCCCGCGGCGGACCCGCGGGCCGTTTTTTTGCGCCGCCCCGCGGCGGCCCCCCGCAACGCCAGTACAATCTCCGGCGTTGTTTCCAGCCGCTCCGGCTTTGACAGGGAAGGCAAATCGGGAAAACTTCCCGCCGTTATGGCATGGGCGCTTCAACCGGAAATCTGGATCAGCCTCACCACGCTCACCCTGCTGGAGATCGTGCTGGGCATAGACAACATCATCTTCATCTCGATTCTCAGTGGCAAACTTCCCGCGGCGCGGCAGGCCCAAGCGCGGCGCATGGGTTTGAGCCTCGCGCTGATCACCCGGATTCTCCTGCTCTGCGGCCTGGCGTGGGTGGTCAGGCTGGACCAGCCCTTTTGGACGCCCCAAATCCTGTCGTGGGAGCTGGCCATCTCCGGCAAGGACCTGATCCTTGTGCTGGGCGGGTTGTTCCTGCTCGCCAAAAGCGTCTATGAAATCCACGAAAAACTCGAGGGCGAAGACGGCCACGCGTCCCGCCGGATGACGGTCACCTTCGCCGGGGTGATTTTTCAAATTCTGATGCTCGACATCGTATTCTCACTCGACTCGGTCATCACTGCGGTCGGGATGGTGAAGAATGTTTACGTCATGATTGCCGCCGTCATCCTGGCGATGATTGTGATGCTGGTCTTCGTGAACAAGATCAGTGACTTCGTGGAGCGGCATCCGACGATCAAGATGCTCGCATTGAGCTTCCTGATTCTCATCGGCACGATGCTCGTGGCGGAAGGATTCGGCCAGCACATCAACAAGGGCTACATCTACTTTGCCATGGCCTTCGCGCTGGCCGTGGAATGCCTCAACATGCGCCTGCGCGCCAAAACCCAGAAAGTGGAACTCCATCAGCCGTATCGGTGAGCGCCCTCACAGCGCCAGCAGCAACTTTTTGATCTCCTTCAACCGCGCCTTGGCGTCCGGCTTCGTCAGGCGCGGAAACCTGCCGCCCAGCGTGATGAAATCGTGATGCCGCGTGAGCATGAGCTTGTCCTCCTGCACCGCGATGGCGGTGACCTGCTTTTCGCCGGCAAGAATCTTCAGTTCTGCCACCGCCAGCAACAGCTCCACCGCCGGCGGCAGCGGCCCGAAACGATCCCGCAATTCCCTTTGCAGCGCCTCCAACGCTGGCTTGTCGGTCGTCTGCGCGAGTTTGCGATAAACCTCGATGCGCTGCTGCGGCTCGGGCACGTAGCTGTGCGGCAAACCGGCCGGGTGGGGCGAGAGTCCTCGCGCGCCGCTTGAATCTCCGGCCTCCGCCGCGTCAGGAGCTTCGCCCCACCGGGTCTGGGTTGTTTGCAGGAAATCCAACGCCACGCGCACTTCCACGCGGGGCCTGACCTTTTCGCCTTTCAACGCCCCCACGCTCTGCTGGAGCAACTGGCAGTACAACTCGAAGCCCACCGCCGTGATGTGCCCGCTCTGTTCGGCGCCCAACAGATTGCCCGCGCCGCGAATTTCCAGGTCGCGCATCGCAATCCGAAAACCGCTGCCCAGCGTCGCGTATTGTTTCATGGCGCTGATGCGCTTCCGCACATCCGTCAACAGCCGCGCGTGCCGGGGCAGGAGCAGGTAGGCGTAGGCCTGATGCTTGTAGCGCCCCACCCGGCCACGCAGTTGATAGAGTTCGCTCAGTCCAAAGCGGTCCGCCCGGTCAATGATGATGGTGTTCGCGTTGGGAATATCCAGTCCGCTTTCGATGATGGTCGTGGAGAGCAGCACGTCAGCTTCGCCGTTCACAAAGCGGGTCATGACCTCCTCCAGCTCGTCGGCGTGCATCTGCCCGTGGCCCACGACAATCCGCGCGTGCGGCAGCAGGCGCTGCAGCTGTTGCCGCACGGTCAGGATGGTGCTCACCCGGTTGTGCAGGAAAAACACCTGCCCGCCGCGGTTCAGCTCCCGTTGAACCGCTTCGCGGATCACCCGCTCGTCATACGACGTGGCGATGGTTTCCACCGGCAACCGATCGTGGGGCGGAGTCTGAATGGTGCTCATGTCCCGGGCACCGGTCAGCGCCAGGTACAGCGTGCGCGGGATCGGCGTCGCGCTCAGCGTCAACACATCCACCAGGGCGCGCAACCGTTTGAACTGCTCCTTGTGCCGCACCCCAAAGCGCTGCTCCTCGTCAATGACCACCAGGCCCAGATCCTTGAAGGCCACGTCGCGCTGCACCAGACGATGGGTGCCGATGGCAATGTCCACCGCCCCCGCGGCGAGCTCCTGCACAATCCGCGCCTGGGCCCGCCGCGTGCGGAAGCGGGACAGCAACTCGATGCGTACCGGATAGTCGGCCATGCGCTCGCGGAAATTATTGAAATGCTGCTGCGCCAGCACGGTCGTGGGCACCAGGACGGCAACCTGTTTGCCGCCCATCACCGCTTTGAACGCCGCCCGAATGGCCACCTCGGTTTTGCCAAACCCGACATCGCCGCAGATGAGCCGGTCCATGGGCTTGGCACGCTCCATGTCGGCCTTCGTCTCCGCAATTGCCCGGACCTGATCCGGCGTCTCTTCATAGATGAAGGCGGCCTCGAATTCCCGCTGCCAGGCCGTGTCGGCGGGACAGGCCAGCCCCGGCTGGGAGGCGCGCACGGCTTGAATCCGCAGGAGTTCCGCCGCCATGTCCTGCACCGCCTTCTCCGCCTGCTGTTTGGCTTTCGACCAACGCGTGCCGCTCAACTGATTCAGCGGCGGGTGCGCCTTGCCCGCGCCGACGTATTTGCTGACCAAATGCGCCTCCGTAACCGGCACGTAAAGCCGCGGCGGGGCAACGCCCTCACCGGACGGGGCGTACTCGATGACCAGGCACTCGTCCGCAGACTCAGCATCCGGGGAAACCGGTTGTCCCGGCCGTTCCCCGCCCCCCGTCGGGCGCGCCGCCAGACCGCGAAACCGCCCGATCCCGTATTCGAGATGCACGACCAGATCGCCGTCGGCCAGGTCGGTGAAATCAATGTCGAGCGCCGAGCGCGTGCGCTGCGCCTGCACCGCCTTGAGCCGGCGCGGCCGCTGGACCTTGTAACGCCCGAAAATTTCCGCGTCCGTGACCACCACCAGTTTGAGTTCCTCGCTGATGAACCCCTGGGCCAACACGCCCAGTTGCGGTTGCACGACTGGCGTCAACGCCAGATCCCTCCAAATTTCCAGGAACCGCTGGCGCTCCCCATCATTGTTGCAAAAGACCTGCACGCGATACGCCTGACGCAACCACCGGTGCAACTGGTTGAAAAAGTCCCGGCGCTGCACCTCGACCACCTCGGGTGCGGGCGCCCGGGTCGCCAGGGGGCGGAACGCCTCCAGCGTGCCGAAAGAGATCGCGGGAACATCAACCGGCCGGGCGGCGGGCGCGGCCGCAACTCCGGCAACGGGGGCGGCCAAGTCCGGCGCGTCGCCCAGCTTGAGCACCGTCATGCCGCGCTGCTCCGCCGTTTGCTGAAAGGCTTCCCACGCCAGAAAAAACGGATCCGGCGCCGGGATTTGTCCGGCATAAGCCTCGGCCCGGGATTGCAGCTGCTCCGGTTGCAACAGCAGCAACAGGGTCGTCCGGGGCAGATAATCGAGCAGCGACGAAAGGGCGGCATCGGCTGGCGCAGAACTTCCGAAATGCCGGCGCAACAAACCCAGCTCCCCGGCCGGCGGCAGCGTGATTTGCGAAATTGGTTCGCGGGAAAGTTGCGCCAGAGGATCAAATTCCCGGAGCGACTCCAGGTCATCGCCAAAAAATTCCAGGCGCACGGGCCAGGGATTGGTCAGGGGGAAGACATCCACAATGCCGCCGCGCATGGCGATTTCACCGGGCTGGGTCACCTGCGCCTCCGGTTCGTAGCCCTGCTCTTCCAGCCACTCGATCAAATCCAGAGGGTTGATCCGGTCGCCGCGCCGCAGGTGCCGCGTGCGCGCCCTCAGCTCCGCCAGCCCGAAGGTTTTTTGCTGCAATGCCGTCACGCTCGCCACGATGACCGGCGCCGCGCCGGAAGCTGGCAACGAACATTCGGAACTCAAGCGGACCAGGGTTTGCAAGCGGTCCCCAATCACATCAGCATGCGGAAGCCGGTGCTCATGCGGCCCGATTTCCCACGCCGGAAAGAACAGGGTCCCGGAGCCGGAAGGCGGTTCCCGGGGGGGATTGCTGCTGCCCTGCACGCCACCGTCCGCGCCCCCCGTTGGGGCCAGCCACGTTTCCAGATCCTGCTGAACGCTCTCTTGTGCTTTGAGGCTGTCCGTGACGACGACGAGGGGCCGCCGGGGAAAAAGCCGGTGCAACCACGCGGCGAAGAAAGGCTGGGCGGGGGCGGCAACACCGGCGCATGACAAAACGCCGCCCGCCTCCAAGCGCCGGGCGAGGGACTGCGCGGCGGGAGTGGACGACACCCAGTCGAACAAGTTGTTTACCGTGTGACCTTTCGCGGGAAGCGCGTCCGCCCCGCTCGAAGTAACGCGGCCCGTCGCCGGGACTCGGGAATCCTGCGCCAAGGCGCAGCAAGGGTTGCAGGCCACACCGGACGAGTCAAGGCAACGCGTGGTTTGGACCGCGTCGGCAGTGTCGCGGATGCGGCGGCCCCGTGACGCGCGCGCCGGTTTTCCCTGCCGGCCCTTCAGCATCGCGGACGTCTCCAAAAACCTCAGTTGCGGCAGGAAATACGGCTTCGCGGACAAGGAACAGGGCAACCTCTTTTTCAAGCTCGCCGAACTGATTGACCACCACCGGCCCGACGCCTTCGTGCTGGAAAACGTCAAACACCTCCAGCGCCACGACCAAGGCTGCACCTTCCGCATCATCTGGGAAACCCTCACCGACCACCTGAAATACCATATTCACCACCGCGTGATAGACGCGCAAAGCCTCGTGCCGCAGCACCGCGAACGCATCTTCCTCGTCGGCTTCCGCGATCGCCGCCCGTTCGAGTTCCCGGAATTCCCCCGTGAAGGGCCGAAGCTCGAATCCATCCTCGACGACGACGTCCCAGCGAAATACCCCCCACTGACTAGCTCTGGAAAACTTCGTTGCGGTGGTAGCGAAGAAAATCTCCATCCGGCTCGGCCAGCTTTTCCGGCAACCGGATCGGGTGTCCCTCGAATGGAACAAAGTTCTGCTCCAGCGTCGGTTGGGGAAAGAATCTCCGCAGTCGCTTGCTCAAGACCACGTTCAACTTGTCGTCGAGAGTGATGAGGCCCGCGTCAAATGCCGCATCGTGAAGCGTGGAGAGGCAAAGGCCGTTGCGTGGATTGAGCCGCTCGGCAGGGAATTTTCCCCATGGCTTGATATGGCTCGCCACGAGCAAGCGCGGCACGTTGATTCCGCTGATGCAGCAGCGGACTTCGTAAGCTGTGAGCACAGCTTGCCGGAAAAACTGTTGGCCGCGCCGAACCTTTACAGTCGCTTGTGTTTCTGTCGGTCCGCTCGGTGCGACAAGCCGCACCTTGTCGTGGGAAAGGAAGTCCACTTCCTTGGTTTCGTCCTTGGTGAACAGGTCGTGAAGGAGCTCTTCGCTTTCCGTGCCGAGCGTGGAAAGATTCGTGTGAAACTCGTTCCACATCGCTCTGTCCTGCTTCGTCGCGCCCGGCAGCCCGCGAATCCCACGAGCCTGTTGCACCGGATCGAGCGCGGCGAAGTTGCAGAGCTTCATTGCCAGACTGTTCGGCGTCCGGCCCATTTTCTCCGCCGCTTCGATGATGATGGGATTGCCCTTGTGCAGTTTTCCGAACGGCAGTTTGCAGTAAAGATTTAGCGCGATGAGGAAATGTTCGCGCGTCCACTTTACTGGCGGTGCTTTTGCCATGCGACCAGGTTGCCAAAGGGGAGAACGATGACGAGAGAGAAATTACTTGCATCCATTGGCGTACCTGGCCAGGTGTATTCGCCGGATTATGACGACCGAAATTCAACCGGCAGCTGCCAAGCCTGACTCCGCTGCGGTGTTCGCGTGTGCGCATTCGCTTTGGGAGGCTTGCCACGAACACGTTGCCAATCACAAGGAATTCAATTTGAGCGATTGCTTCAACGGCATTGACCAATTCATGCGAGAAGTCATGGCCATTGGCAAACGATTCGAGGAATGGGCATGTGAGCACATCAATTTCGACGAGCTCAACGACGTATGGCCTTACCTACTTGAGGAGAAGTTCGGTAAAGCGTGTTTGGCCCACCTTCTTCCGCACGCGCTCCTGCAGTTCAACCAGAGCGATTGCTTGTGGGTCGCGCTCCATCTGCGGCTGCCTGTAATACACGACGACGCGCTGCCCATTCCAATTGAGCAGACAGCGGCCAATCCGATCGGCGAAACAGGATTCCGTGAATTCAGAATCCAGACAGTGCGCGATTCGATTGAAGATGGTGACGTAGTTGCATTTATTGCGGATGACGACCCGTTCGACGAGGGGTTTGGCGAACGGTATTTCGCGCTTTATGGCCTTGGCGAGGAAGGCAAGCTTGAACACATCGCTGACAGGAAGACGTATGGCGAGCTTTTGGCGCTTGCACGGAAACTCGCGCCGGGAATTGCGTTTCCAAATAGACCGACGTTTGGGATTTGAGTGTGAGCTCAAAGGCCGCGCTTCACGCCACAGCTGCGCACAGAGGCGAGCAAAAAGCCGACTTTCCACTTGGAGTGCCCTGGCAAAGCGCAGCGGCGACGGCGCTTCAATGTCCGCATCGAGAGTGGTCCCGGGTGAATTCGAGCCGTCGGGAACCGCCACGTCGAAGCGGGCTGAAGCCCGCGCGCCGAGGAATCCGTGTGCATTCGTGTCCATCCGTGGTTGAGGAAAAAATGACGGACATGGCGCGAATGAACGCGAATTCAATTCGTGACCATTGGCGAAATTAGCGTCAAAGGTTTTGTTCATGGCTGATGTCTTTTCCAAACTAAAGCGTTCCGAGGTGATGTCGCGGATTCGCAGTCGCGGCAACCGGGACACGGAACTGGCGCTGGCGAAATTGCTGCGGGCGCATCGCATCACCGGCTGGCGGCGGCACATCCAAGTGCGGATTGTGGAACGCGGAACGCGGAACGGCCCCTCACCCCGGCCCACTCCACAAAAGCGGGTCAATTCCCGGCAACCGTCACCCGGCTTCGCCACCCTCTCCCGCTCCCGCAGGCGAGGGCATCGCCGAGAGAAAGAATTCCGCACTCCGCACTCTGCACTCCGCGTTTTTGCCGTGCGTCCGGACTTCGTTTTCCCAAAATCACGCACGGCGATCTTCGTGGACGGCTGTTTCTGGCACGGCTGCCCGAAGCACGCGACGAAGCCGAAAAACAACCGGGCGTTCTGGCGACGCAAACTGGCAGCGAACAAGCAGCGCGATGCGCTGGTGTCCCGCACGCTGTGCCGCGCCGGCTGGCGGGTGTTGCGGGTGTGGGAATGTGACCTGGCGCGGCGTCCAGGCGTTTGCCTTGGCCGGATCCAACGCGCGCGGTCATGGCGCAGGGCGGCTGGAATCAGCCGGCCGGTTTCGGCCTAAGGATTCCACCCCGTGACCCGGCCAGTGACCGGTGCGTTGCGCAGGCCTCGCCACCGTGGCTTTGGCGCCTGATCATCCACCCGGCATTTGCCGCCACGGGTGGCGCCAGGTGGCCGCGTGAAGAAAACGGCGAAGGTTGCCCGGCTCTCATGAAGTTTGGGCAGACGCTGGCCAAAACGCGAGCCTGCCGCGATTTCAGCAGCTTCGCCGGTCGGCCAGGGGCCCGGTTCAGCGGCCCGGGGGCGGCGTCATGTTCCCCATCTTCTTCAACATTTCCTCCTGCATCATGGCCATGACGCTGTCGTAACGCTTCAAATCCCTGGCCGTTTCGAACTGTGCGGCCGGCGGACGCACCAGTTTGACGGACTTGAACGACATGGTGAGCTTCGTGCCGTCATCCTCCATTTCGAGCTTCACGGGGAACGTGTTCAAATCGGTTGCGTTCCAGACCACGAACTCCTGGCGTTTGCCGGCGTCGCCAGTCACGGTCACCCTGTTCTTGATGGTGGGGTGGCCGTCCACGGTTTCCCGGCCCAGTTCAGTGGTTTCCAGTTTGAGCCGGCTCACCGCCTCGGCGCTCTCGGATTCTTTCAACGGCATTTCCGCAAACGCTTTGACGCCCGGATACACCATGTAGCTGACCTTCAAATCGGGCCGGGAAATGACGATGATTTGGTCCATGCCCAGCGCCTTCATTTGCTCGGCCGCACCGGGCGGCATTTTGCTGCTCTTGATTTTGCCGAGGTCCATCTCGAAGCGCGACTTGCCGTCGTCGAACGCCAGATTTCCGACCAGGGTGGTTTCGCCGGTTGTTCCGCCGGTGGCCTGGATCTCCACCGTGGTGGTGAAATTGGTGTTCGCCCCGAAAATCCGTGACAGACTGCCGCCAAAGTTCGGGCTGGAGCTGCCCAACCCGCCGGGCTGGGCGATCAGCAGACCCATTCCCAGCCAGCCCATCCCCACGGTCACAAGTGATTTTATCATAGCGTCATCAAATTTGAGTTCACCCAGCATTATACGGCCGCGGCCGGCGGCGCAATCCCATTCTGCGCCCCGGGCCCGGCAGCCAGCAAAAACTTGTCTCCCGGGTCAATTTTGCTATCCAATTGCGATGCGCGTGGCGTATTACGCAGCGACCCTGCTGGAAATTGGTGGGGGCCTGGAAAAATATTTCATCGAATCGGCCCACGACCTTGCCGCGTTGCCGGGCATGCAGGTGGACGTCCTGACCATGGATGACGCCTTCAACCTCAAATACGGCCGGCTGCACAATTTCTACTTCGCCAAAAAATTTGATCCGCGTCTGCTCTACCGCGAATCCGAGGCCTCCATCCGGGCCAAGCTGGGGCGCGCCCGCTACCTCAAATCCGCCACCTTCAAGGAGCTGGCGGGGCGGATGAATGAATACGACGTGGTGTATTCCCGGAACGACATCACGGAGCCGTTTTTTTTCAAATTCGTGATGGGTTACCGTCGGTTGCCGCCCATCATTTTTGGATGTCACATCCCGCACGTTTATCTGATCGCGCGCCAGCTCCACGCCAAGGCGCACAATTGGCTGTTCACGAGCTGGTTTTACAACTGGCTGGCCAGCGGTGTCGCCGGCTTCCACGTCATCAACAATTACACCCACGATTTTCTGCAGCGACAATTTCCCGGGCGGCCGATCGCCAAGATTTATTATCCGTTCGATTTTGACGCCTTTGCCGCCCAGGCCGCGCAGCATCCGTTTCCGGGCAAATTTGCCACGGAGAAATTCAACATCGTGTGGGTGGGGCGTCTGGTGGAACAGAAGGGCGTGGGCGACCTGGTGCGCGTGGTGGATCGCGTGAACCAAACGCACGGCGACCGGATCGCCTGGCACATTTGCGGCGACGGGGAATTGAAACCGCTGGTGGAAAGCTGTCAGGCGCGCTGGCCCAACGTGAAATGGTGGGGACATGTGGCCAATCAACAGATGGCTTCCGCCTACCAGCAAGCCCAGCTGTTCATCACGACGGCGCACTGGGAGACGTATCCCTACAACGTGCTGGAGTCGCAGGCGCTGCACCTGCCCGTCGTGGCCTTTGACATTCCCGGTTGCAGCGACATGATCGAAAACGGCACGAACGGCTACGTGGTGTCCAGCCTGGACCAGTTTGTTGAGCGGGTCCGGTCCTTTGCCGAGGGGCACCGGCTGCCGCCGGAAGCCGCAACCTATCTGCGCCAGAAAATCAACCGCGAACGCATCTACGCGGACCTGGTCGCGTTTTTCGATCGTTGCCGGCAAACCCGGGCGCCGCGAAAACCGCTTTCCAAGTCCTGACGCCGCCCCCAATCTCCTGTCGCGCCAAACCAACAACGTCATTGCTTAAAACATCATGTCCATTCGCCACTTCGTAAGATTCACCGCCGCCGGACGCATTTTGATGATCCCGGTGCGCTTTGCCCTGTTTGGGGTGCCTCCCGCCTGGCGGCAGTTGCGGCTGGCGGCGCGCTGGGTGTTCGCCTCCAAGGAATACTACAACTGGACGTATGACCTGACCGACCTGAACCAGGCCTACCTGGCCAGCTACGTGGCGGTGGTCACGGGACACAGCCTGCCATCCATTGAAGCGTATCTGGCCGAATTGAAACACGACGAGGCCCTGCGGCAGATTCTGAGGGAGCGCACGCTGGCCAGCCCCGACCGGCACAGCTGCGACGTGGAACCCCGCTACGGCCGGCGCATCGGCTGGTATGCCATCGTGCGGGCCACCAAACCGCGGGTCATCGTTGAAACCGGCGTGGACCGCGGCCTGGGCACGGCGGTGATTGCCGCGGCGCTGGCGAAGAATGCCGCCGAGGGCGCGCCCGGCACCGTTTACGCCACGGACATTGTGGCCGACTGTGGCCACCTCGTGGCGGCGCCGTATAAAAAATACTGCGAATTGCTGATTGGCGACTCCATTGACTTGCTGAAAAAATTCACGCTGCCGGTGGACATTTTCATCCATGACAGTGATCACACGCCGGAATATGAATGGTCGGAATTCCAGGCCATCGCCTCGCGCCTCCACCCGGACTCACTGGTGATGAGCGATAATTCCGCCCTCACCAGCAAGTTGCGGGATTTTGCGAATCAGCGCGGGCTGGATTTTCTCTTTTTCCAGGACCAGCCCAAGGACCATTGGTGGCCGGGCGACGGAATCGGCACGGCTTTCACGCTGGGCAAGAAAGTGTACTTCCCCCATCTGCCGGCCACCGTCACCTGACCCGGTCACGGGCGCGCGACCGCGGCGCCCGCCGCAGAGGGGTGCGGAATAAGAGTTTGACAGCCCCACCCGGATTTCTATCTTCTTCAAAAAGATTTTATGGCCGAAAACATTCCCAACATTCCCGCCGGGGCGCTCCCGCCCAAGAAGGAGACCGGCAAGGTGCAGCCCAAGAAGGAAACCGTCCGCATCAATCTGCCGCCGCGCCCTTCCGCCGCGCCGACGATAAAAATGCCGACGCTGCCGCCGGGCGGTCCCACCGGCGCGCCCAGTTCCGCAGCGGCGCCGGCGGCGCCGGCGGCGCCGAAAGCGGCCGCCCCCGCCCCGGTTGCACCCCGGGCTTCTGCCGCGCCCATCGCCCAGAAACCAGCGGCCGCACCGGCCGCCCGCCCGGCTGCCGCCGCCCGCCCCGTCCGCGCGGGAGCAGAAGTTAGTGGTCTGGACGTCGGCCTGGCCGTGGCCGCCATGGTGGCTGGTTTGATTGCGGTGGCCGCCGTGGTCTATCTGGCGTTCCTGTATGAAATTCCGCCGGTGGGCTGAGCCCGCGGCGATGCGCGGCTCGCTTTTGTCAAACTCATTGATTGCATATTCCCATGGCCTCCTCTGCGATTGTCACCTTATCGGCTGAAAATTTTGAAACTGAAGTGCTCAAGTCGGCCACGCCGGTGCTCGTGGACTTTTGGGCGGAGTGGTGCGGGCCGTGCAAGCAGATTGCGCCCGTGCTGAACGAACTGGCGGACGAGTACGCGGGCAAGGCCAAGGTGGCCAAGCTCAACATTGAAAATGGCGAAAACCAACAGCTGGCCATCCAGTACCGCGTGCAATCCATCCCCATGTTCCTGGTGTTCAAGGACGGCAACATCGTCGCCCAGCATGTCGGCATTGCCGGCGGCAAACCCAAATTGAAATCTCTGCTCGACGGCGCGCTGGCTTGAAACGTTGACGGAAAGCCCGATTTGGCGCCGGCATCGTCCGGCGCTTTTATTTTGCCGAGGCGCCCAAACCGACCATGTTTGCCCGCAACTGGCTCGTGACCCCGGGGCAATTGACCCGGCAGGCGGAACTTTATTTCCAATTGGGCCAGCTGATGGCCTCCGGCCTGCCGCTGCTTCAGTCCCTGGAACACCTGGAGCGGCATCCCCCTTCGCCTGGTTTGCGGCGTCTCCTGCAACCGCTCCGGGCGGCGATCCAGGCCGGCAGCAGTTTTTCCGACGCAACCGCGGCAGCAGGACGCTGGGTGCCGCTGTTCGACCAGGCGCTGTTGCAGGCCGGCGAACACACCGGGCGGTTGGACACCTTCCTCCATGTGCTGGCCGAGTATTACCGGGATCGGGCCCGCACCCTGCGCCAAATGTTGACCGAGCTGGCCTATCCAGTTTTTCTCTTCCACTTCGCGGTCTGCGTCCTGCCATTTCCGGCCTTTTTTCTTTCCGGCAACCTGTCCCTATACCTGCTGAAAACCCTGGGCGTGTTGCTCCCGCTTCATGCCATCGTCCTGCTGGTGATCTGGGTTTTCCAGACCCAGCACGGCCCGCGGTTGCGCGCGCTGCTGGAACGGTGTCTGCATCCCATCCCTCTGCTGGGCGGCGGGCGCCGCGCGCTGGCGCTGGCGCGGTTGTCCCTGGCCCTGGAAGCGTTATTGAATGCCGGGGTCTCCATCATCGAAGCCTGGGACCTGGCGGGCGCCGTCAGCGGTTCACCCTATTTGCAAAGGACCATTCGAGCGTGGCAACCCGCGGTCCGCGCCGGCAGGACCCCTGCCGAAGCGGTGATCGGGTCGCACGCATTTCCCGATCTTTTTGAAAATCAATACCACGCCGGCGAGGTCGCGGGAAAGCTGGATGAGAATTTGCGCTGGCTGCACCAGCATTATCAGGAGGAGGGTTTGCGGAAAATCCACCTGGTCTGCCAATGGCTGCCGCGATTCATCTACCTGCTCATCGCGCTGTTCATCGCGTACAAAATCGTTTCGTTCTACAGCGGCTATTTCCAACAGGTGAACGAGGTCATGCAGATGTGAGCCGGGCTAATCCCGCCGGGTCACCAGCACAATCCCCTGTCCGGGACGCAGCGCGTAATGGAACGGCTCGGGCAGGAATTCCAGAGGGTACTCCGGCGAAACGTCCCGCAGCGGAGCGCCCGCCTGCACGAAATGCCGGAAATGGTCCGTGGCAAACTCCTGGTGCCGGTGCGGGTCCTTGTTCAGGATGAGCAGCGCCTCGTCCCGGCCCTGCGCCGCCGCCTTCCACATCAGCAAAATGTTCGGGTTGTGACAGGGGAACACCTGGAGCAGGCTCTCGGTTTGAAACACCGGGAAGCGGCGTTTGATGCGGTTGACCGCGGTGATGAACGGCTGCAGATCCACGCCGTTCAACTGCCAGTCCGCCGGGGTGGTGTGAACCACGTGCAGGGGTTTCCGCAATCCATACTCGAAGCCCATGGGCATCATGACGCCGGCGGAGAAGAGCGCCGCCAGCAAATAGCGCTGCTTGAGGCCGTTCAAGTTGCCGTTCAACTCCTCACACAAACGCGGCGTATCGTGGCTTTCCGGAAAGCTGATCGAAGCCGCGGTTTCCCGGATGAGATTGTATTGCTCAATCAGCCACCAACTGTGCAAATCCCACCATTTGGAACTGTTGAAGACGTAATCAAACCCGGCGCGCGCGGTCGTGCGCGTCTGCTCCACCGAGCACCCCAGGGTTTCCGCCGCGAAGCACACGTGGGGATGTAGCCGCCTGGTTTCCGCAATCAAACGCCGCCAGAATTCCGCCGGCACCATGTACGCCGCGTCGCAACGAAACCCGTCAAACCCCAGCCCCAGCAGATACTCCACGATGCGTTGACAGTGCTGAAACAAGCCTTCCGGGTCGCGCGTATGCTGAAAATCCAGCTGTGCCAGATCCTTCCAGACCACACGGGTCGCCCCGTCCTGGCAGGCGGCGTGGGCAATGCGCCCATCCGGCTCCCGCGCGAACCAGTCCGGATGCTGTTGGAGCAGCGGCGAATCGTAAGCACAGTGATTGATGACCAGATCCACCATCAGCTTCAATCCGAGCGCATGGGCCGCGGCGATCATGGCGCGGCACTGCTCCTCCAGCGGGGCGGGATCGTCGGGATTGGCCAGCCCCGGATTGAGCTGGTGGTATTCGGCGATGGAATAGAGGCTGCCGGAAGCGCCCGGGCGCTGGATGGGGTTGATGTACACCCAGTCAAAATTCATGACCCGGGCGCGTTCCAGATGCGCGGGCCATTGGCCAAACGTCCCCGCCAGCAGAGGAAACAAATTGTAGAGAACCATTGCGACGTGCGGCGAAAATTATTCCTGCGGATAAAGCAAAATGCGGTCGTGCACCACCACGGCCAGGTCGTTTTTGCCGTCCCCGGTCAGCTCCGCCACCACGACTTCACGCGGCTCGTTGGCATCACCGGAGCGCGGACGGAAACTGCGTTGCTCGAACACCGGCCACCGTTCTCCCCGCTGCAATTTATGTTCCACCGTGAAGCTCACGATGTCCAAATAGTGCCTGCTCGTTTCGAGAAACACCAGGTCCTTGCGCCCGTCGCCATCCAAATCCCCCGACGTGACGTCGGTGAGGAAGCCCTCCTGCACCGGCGTCTCATAATCATCCAGCACGTGGTAATCCCACACGTCCCCGTCCAACGCCATCCACGCCACTGCGTTGCCGCCGGTGAAGACCACCCTCGGCAGCGAGGCTGCGCCAAATGGCACGGATTGCAGGCCGTCAAAAGCAGCCACCGGCAGAGGCACATTCCGCACCGTCTGCCAGACCCCCGTCGCATCACGCTCGCACAACGTGAGCGCCTTCCGTTCGGCGTCCAACAGGAAGAGGGCCGGCGGCCCCTTTGTTCCACGGGCCACCGCCGCGGCCCCGATCAGGCGGGAATTTGCCGCGGCGCCATTGATTTGCTCCTTCACCTGGAAGGTCCAGTCGCGCTGGTTGGTGGCGGCAGCGGCGGCTTCGCCCCGCAGCACCACGGCGCGCAGAAAATTCTTCTGCGCCAGCAACAGCTCCGGCTTTCCGTCCGCATCCACATCCGCCACGCTCAACCAGGGTTGTTCCAGCACTCCGCCAGGTGGCGCGACATCCTGCTCGTCGAACGGTTCCTCCGCTCCCTTTTGCAACAACACTTTGACCTTCTCGTACGGCGTCAGGGCGACCAAATCCATCCGCCCATCCTGATCCACGTCATGGAACAGCAAGGTGGTGGGATTGGATTTGAAGGCCGGGTTCAACGGCTGTATGCGCGTCCGGCCGTCGGCCGCGCGGAGGATTAGCGCCCGGCGATCGTCCGCTTGAATGCTGATGACCGCCAGCACGGGCCGGGCATTGGTTTGCAGTCGTCCCACCGCCAGGGTCACCGGCCGACCGGCCAGGGGGAGCAGTTCCGGAAATGGCACCCGCCCCCCCGGCTCCCAGCGCGTGACGCCCACCCGGCGTTCGTCCACGCTCAACAGGAAAATTTCCGGCGAGCCGCTTTCATCCCAGTCCGCCACCGCCATCTCGCTCACGCCGGCCAGGGTTGGGAAACTGCGGGGCGGGGCCAGGGTGGCCTCCTGGTGTTGCCGATACACGGAAAGCTGTCCACGCTCCGGTTCGGCCACGAGCAGATCCGGACGCCCATCCTGATCCACATCGGCCCAGACCAGGCCGCGTTTGGTCTTGGTCGTGCGGTCCAGCGGCAGCACCTGAAATTGACCCTGCTTGAATTCCTCCGTCAGCGGTTCCGCCGGCTGCCGGAGGAATTCGCCGATTTGCGCCCGGCCAGAATCCCGCAACACCGTGGCGAGATAGGTTTGGCGGTTGTTTTCCAGATGATCGCCCCAATAGGAACGCACCGCCGGCGCGCGGAAAAATGTTTCCGGGCCGGGATGACCATCCGCTTGCTGCAACCGGAAGCGAAAGGGAGCGGTCCCGTCGAACGTGACGAACAGAAGGTCCTGGCGGCCGTCGCCGTTGAGATCCAGCACTTGCACCGAACGGACCGGCTCGGACAGGGGCAGCTTCTCCGGCTCACGCAGAGTCCGGTCCTCGCGCTGGTAGATGAGATAGGCATGATTTTCCGCCAGCAAAATCAAATCGAGCCGCCCGTCCCCGTTGAGGTCACCCACGGCCAGCGCCTGGCCCGACATTTGACCGTCCGGAATCGCGAACCGTTTGGGCGCGCTCCAGCCCTCTCCCTTTTCGTTATACAAAACCAGCAATTCCTTCGGTTCGCCGTAGTAGGCGATGTCCGGCCGGCCATCGCCATTCAAATCCGCCACCGCCAGCGCACCGATGCGTTTCTCCACCGGCAGGGAATCCAGGCGAAAGCGGGCATCCGGCGGCAAATCGTTGACTGCCTGCAGTCCCCCTGGCGGGTCGGCCGCTGGACTGGTCTGACCGGTTTGGTTGTACAGCAGCGAAATTTTGGCGCGCGCATTATTGACCACCACCAAATCGAGCCGCCCATCGCCATTGAGATCGGCTGCCCGCAGCTGTTCAATGCCGCTTTCAATGGGGAAAATTTCCGGTCCGGTGAAACCGAAACGGTTGGTGGCCGGACCGGCGGAAAGGACCGTCACCGGAACCGTCAGCAGGAGGATTACGGCCGTCCAACCGCGATAATTCACGGTGTTCATCAACGCCGCCAGCCTGCCACCGGGCGGTGCATTTGACCAGTTTTATTCGCGGAGACGGCTTACCCGGGGGCCGCCGTGCTGTCCAGCGGCAGGGAGATGCGCACGACGCCGGCGGCCGTGTCCCCCGCTGGTCCAATTTCCAATTTGCCCTGGTGTGTCTCCACGATTTTGCGGGTCACCGCCAGGCCCAGTCCCAATCCCACGTTGCGGGTGGTGTAGAACGGCGTGCTGGCATTGCGCATCGCCTCCGCCGCGAAGCCCTTGCCATTGTCCCGCACCTCGATTTGCAGGTGGGGCAGGTTGCTGCCATTGCCGGTCGCGCTCAGATGCACGTCAATTTTCGGGTCCGTCGGGTTCGCCTGCAACGCATTGATCAGCACTTCCACCAGCGCATGCTTCAAGGCGGACCGGTCCCCATTGACGGCCGGGGACTTGATGGCGCTCTCATACTTCAATGTGGCCTTGATGGGCTGAAATTTTCGGGCCTCCTGATAGGCCTCTTCGATCAGGGGCTTCACGGCAATCGGCTCCCGGCTCACCAGTCCGTCCCGGGCCAGAAACCGCATCTGATTGATCAGCCGGTTGACCCGTTTGACCCCGTCGGCAAGCGCCATCTCCAGCGAAGCCCGAAATTCGGCATCGCGGAACTTTTCCGCCAGCAACTGCTGGTGGGTGGACAGGGGCACCATGGCGTTGCCGATCTCATGCGCGAGCCGGTCCGCCATGGTTTTGATCAACCGCAGGTTGGCCGCCTCCACTTCCAGTCGCCGCAACTGTTCACCCTGCGTTTGATCATCCAGGATGAGCAATGCCGCCGCCGTCTGCGTCGTCCCCGCCTTCTGCAACGGCACCACCGTGGCGGAAAAGACCGTGCCCGGAGCGGCTTTGGGTTCATACCGGAAGGTGGCCAGCGCGCTGCCGGTCCGCAGGACCTGAAAAATTTTGCCCCCCAACTCCGGCGGCAGATCGGCGAACGTCAGTTCGCCGCTCCGCCCGGCGGCGGCGGAAAAGTGCCGGCGCGCCAGGCGATTGACATGCACCACCTTCAAGTCGCTGTTGACCACCACGCAGGCGCCGTTCAACTCGCGCAGGACACTGGCCAGCAGCTCGTTGTTGCCTACCAGTTGATCGTGCAGCCAGATGTTCCGCACCGCCAGCCCGACCTGTTCCAACAAATGGAAAATCAGCTCCAGTTCGGGATTGGTCAGGGCCTCGCCCGTGATGCGGGTGTCGAACACCGCCAGTCCCAGCAGGCTTTCCCGGTCAAAAATGGGCACCGCCACCTGTCCGCCAATGGTGTCAAATTCCCGCTGCACCTCGGCGTCGGCCCGGGCTTCCGGTGCCTGGCAGCGCAGAATGTGCCCGGAATGATAGATCTGCCGGCCAATGCCCGATTCCAGCGACAACCCGATGTTCTCCAGCACTTCCGGCGGGATGCCCAATGCCGCCCGCGCCTGCAAACGCCGGATTTTCCCCGGCGCATCCTCCGGCGCATTCTCCGTTGGGTTGCTCCGCAGAAAAATTGCGGCGCGATTGAAACTGATGACCTCCCGCAGCTGCAACAAGAACTGCCGCAACATGGCCCCGGCATTCAAGGAATGCGCCAACAGCGAGGAAAAGCTGCGCAAGACCGGCAGGGAGGGCGGCGGCAGCCGCAGCTCGTCGCTGGACCGCGGACGGATGGAGGTTTCGGCCGGCGGCACCGGCGGCGCGGAGGACGGGCGGGCTTGGGGCGACCGCTCCAGCAGGATTTCCAGAGCGCGGGGACGAATCGGCTTGGACAAAATCTGGGTGGCGCCACGCAACAGCACCTCCTCTTCCCATTCGGATTTCATCCCACCGGTATAAATGATGATGGGGCACTGCCGGTTGAGCCGCCGCAGTTTTTCGACCAGCCAGACCGTTTGAATTTCGGTAAATTCGCTGTCCACAATGACCGCGTGGACCAGGTCGTGGGTCACAATGGGCTCGGCTTCTTCCGCCGACACGCGATGAATGATGTGGTAGGCGGCGGGATTCAGCCCGGTGCGGACGGCCTCCGCCATTTCCGGGTGTGGTGACAGGACCAGCAATGTTTTCATGGCGGGATCACATCCTTCTGAGTACGACAAAATCTTCTTAGGTTGCTCCAGCTCCTTTGCGCGGAAATCGCCGCCACCGCGCGGCGCGGTCTCCTGCCGTGGATTTCCGGCACTTCCTGGCCAGGTCCGGCTTCCAAAGCGCACTGGAAAACTTCCTGCCTTTAGAAAGACACACCCGCGCAGCTTGGTCAATCACTTCTTGCCGGCATGAGCCTGATTCGCCTCCCGGACCGACCCGGGGCGAAACCCGCGCGCGAACCGTACGGACTCCGTTCAGCCGCCCAGACTTGCCGGATCGTTCACATCGCCCTTGTTGAAATCCACGTACGCCTCGGTTAAATCCGCCGCATACATCACCGCATCCGCCGGGCCGAGATTGAGGTTGATGTGCAATTCAAACTCCTGCGGGGACACCGCCGCGCAGAGCCGCCGGAAGGACGCGGTTGTGGGCTGGCCGCGCCGGAGACTCCACAACACCTTCCTGGAGTCCGGCGCGCTGTAACCAATGTCCACTTTCTCCTCGACCACCGTCGCGGACGAATAACCCAGCGCGTCAATGATGCGTCCCCAGTTTGGGTCGCCGCCGTGCCAGCTTGTCTTCACGAGCGCGCTGTTCGCCACCGCGCGCGCCGCGGCGTCCGCCTCCTGAATCGTCCGCGCGCCGTTGACCCGGACGGTGACCACGCGATGCACGCCCTCGCCATCGCGTACAATCATCTTCGCCAGTTCGAGGCAGACGTAATTGAGCGCGGCTTGGAAAACCCGGCGGGGCGGGGCTGTTGACGCGCCGGCTCGCGAGGACGCTCGCCCCACCCATTTCGCGTTCCCGGCCAGCCCGTTGGCCAGCACCAGCACCGTGTCGTTTGTGCTCATGTCGCCGTCCACGGTGATGCGATTGAAACTCTGCGCCACCGCTTCCTGCAACGCAGCTTGCAGCGCCCTGGCTTCGATCGCCGCATCCGTCGTGAGGAAACACAACATCGTGGCATGGAGGCCGCCGTGCGGCAGCGCCGCCGGCCGCGCACCCGTGGCCGACATGCCCGGCTGAATCATTCCCGCCCCCTTGCAAATGCCGCCGATGCGCACCTTCTGGCCACCGAGCGTGAACTCCACCGCGATCTGTTTCGGCTTCGTGTCGCTGGTCATGATGGCTTCCGCCGCTTCGGCGGCGTGCGCCGGTTGGTTGCCGAGCATTTGCAGCGCGTGGAGAATGCCTGATTTCACATTCGCCATCGGCATGGTCACGCCGATCCGCCCCGTGCTGCCCACCAACACCTGTTGCTCCGGCAGGTGCAATCGCTTTGCGAGCACCGCCGTCATTTCGCGCGCGTCCTTCATGCCCTGCCGGCCCGTGCAGGCGTTGGCATTGCCGGAGTTCACCACGATGGCCTGCGCAACGCCCTGCTTCACGCGCTCGACACAAACCTTCACCGGCGCGGCGCAGACCTGGTTTGTCGTGAACATGCCGGCGACCGTGGCCGGCACTTCCGACACGAGCAACGCGAGGTCGCGTTTCCTGCCCTTTTGCGAGCCTTTGCCCGTACCCAGCCGTTTGATGTCGCAGAACACGCCACTGGCCAGGAAGCCTTGGGGAGCCACGACGCCTCCTTCCACGCGTTTGAACTTTTCCTTCATCATCAACCTCCAGAGCTTGCCAAGGCCGGAACCGGCTGCAACGCAAATCCGCCGGGACATCCGTGGCCGGCCGCGAGCCGGTGCGGACCTCAACGGCACAGGATGAGGGCGAGGATTTGCACGGAGATGATTCGCAGCAACATGGTCAGGGGATAAACCGTCGCGTAGGCGATGGCGGGCGCGTCGGATTTGCAGACCGCGTGGGCGAAGGCCAGCGCGGGGGGATCGGTCATGCTGCCGGCCAGCAGACCGCTGATGGTGGTGAAATTCAGCTTCAAGACGGCGCGCGCAAGCGCGCCCACCAGCAGCATGGGGATCATCGTGATGAGCAATCCCGCGCCAATCCACAACAACCCCTCCCCGGAAAAGACGGTCGCGAAGAACTTTTCCCCCGCTTTCAACCCGACGCAGGCGAGGAACAACACGATCCCCAATTCGCGGAAAGCCAGATTCGCGTTGGCCGGCATGTACCAAATCACCGAACCGATCCGGCCGATCCGGCTCAAAATAATGGCGAGCAGCAGCGGACCGCCCGCCAGTCCCAGCCGCACCGGCACGGGAATTCCCGGGAAATGCAGGGGCAACATGCCGCACAGCACACCGAGGGCGATCCCGACGAAAATCGGGACGAATTTGGTTTCATTGAGCGCGGAAAGCGAATTGCCCAGTTCCCGGGCGGCCAGTTCCAGCGGTTCGGCCTCGCCCACCAGCTGCACCACATCTCCAAACTGCAGCGCCAACTGCCCCAGCGCCGTCATTTCCAGGTCCGCGCGATTCACCCGGGTGACGGTGACGTTGTAGCGCGCGTCGAGATCCAGCGCGTCAATGGTTTTGCCCAACACCTCTTTGCGGGTGACCGCCACTTTCCGCGTGATGACCCGGCCGGGCGACTGCGACAAATCCGCATCGCTGCGCAGTCCGACGATCACGCGAAACTTTTCCAGGTTGCGGCGCGTGCCGATCGCCAGAATCACGTCACCGACATGCACCACGGTCTGCTCCGTGGCGGTGTGCACTTCCTCCTGGCCCTGGCCACGAATGCGGGAGACGACCACGCCGATTTCTGCGCGGCCCGGCAGATCGCCGATGGTCAGTCCGTCGAGGTTCGTGTTGGTTACCAGCACGTTCATCCGTTCCACCGACTCAACCGCGCGCACCCGTTCCGAATGATCGGCTTCGGCCTCCTGTTTGGGGTTGATGCGAAACCCAAATTGCAACAGCAACAAGGAGGCAATAATCCCGAGCACGCCCCCCGGATAGGCCGCCGCGTAGGCCAGCGCGGGCAGCACGGTTTGGTCGGCCAGCGGTCCGCCGAGGGATTGGAGGGTCTGTTGCAGCGCCCCCAGCGAGGGCGTGTTGGTGGTCGCGCCCGTCAACAACCCCAGTGCCGCAATCAAATCCACGCCCAACCCCCAGACGCCCACCACCAGGGTCAATCCCACCCCCAATCCCACCACCAGCACCGCCAGCGCATTCAGCTTCAATCCCTGCTTCCGCAACGACGCAAAGAAACCCGGCCCCAGTTGCAGTCCGATCGTAAAGACAAACAAAATCAAACCGAACTCCCGCACGAACTCCAGGATGGTCGCTTCAATTTTGATGCCGAGATGTCCGATCAAAATCCCCGCGAACAACACCCCGGTCACGCCGATGCCCACCCCGCGAACTTTCAAACTGGAAAGCACCAGCCCCCCGGCGCCCACCGCGGACAACACCAACACCGCCCACGCCACGGGGTTCAACTCCGCCATCCTGGTCATCCACTCCATACGGGGCTAAATCAATCCTGCCGTTTCGGGAAAACCACAGCGGAGGTTCATGCTGTGCACCGCCTGCCCCCCCGCGCCCTTGATCAAATTATCCTCCGCACTCATCACAATGAGCCGTCCGGTGCGCGGGTCCAGACGCCAGGCGATCTCACAAATGTTGCTGCCCACAATGTTCTTGGTGTCCGGCAGCGCGGTCCCTTCCAACATCCGCACAAACGGCTCCCGCGCATACGCCTGCGCGTAGGCCGCCGCGATTTCCGCCCCCACCCGCGCCGCGCCCGGCGCATCCGTGACCGCCGCCCGCGGAGTCAGGTAGAGCGTCGTGAGAATGCCCCGATTCACCGGCATCAAATGCGGCGTGAACTGGATCACGACCCGCGTGCCGGCGGCCAGTGAGAGTTGTTCCTCGATTTCCGACAAGTGCCGGTGCTTGGGCACGCCATAGGGGCGGGCGCTCTCGTTGCACTCGCAGAACAGATAATCAATCTCCGCCTTGCGCCCCGCCCCGCTCACGCCGCTGTAGGCATCGGCAATGATCCCTTGCGGTTGAATCAACCCCGCCCGCAACAGCGGCAGCGTGGGCAGCAACACGCTGGTCGGATAGCAGCCGGGTGACGCGATCAAAGCGGCGCGTTTGATTTCCTCCCGGTAAAATTCCGGCAACCCGTACACCGCCTGTGCCAATAATTCCGGTGCGGGATGATCGTGCGCGTAAAATTCCTTGTAAACCGCCGGACTGCGCAACCGGAAATCCGCGCTCAAATCAATGACCGTCCCCCCGGCCCGGAGCAACGGCACGGCATACTCCGCCGCCACGCCGTGCGGCAGCGCCAGGAATACAATGTCCGCCTGTTTAGCCAGCTCGTCCGCCTGCGGCTCGACAAACCGCAACGCCCGGGAGACCGGATGGCTCGCGAACCTGGGAAACACCTGCGCCAGCGTTTTGCCGGCGTTTTGCCGTGACGTGACCGCCACCAGCTCCACCTGGGGATGATTCAGCAGCAGTCTGACCAATTCTTCCCCGGAATATCCCGAGGCGCCGATGATGGCGACTTTTTTCGTCTTCATTCTCCAATAAATTAGCGCCGCCCCGCGCGGCCCCCCGTCCACGACCTTCGTTTCAACCTTCCCTGGCGTCGCGACGGTAAAGGTCCGGCCGGCGCAGTTCCAGATGATTTTCCGGCCGGCCAACCGGCTTGAATCCAAACGCCGCATAAATCCGGTGCGCGTCCCGGGTCACCAGGTTGATGCGGCGCAACTCCCGCATTTGCGGATGGGCCATCACACATTCGATCAGCCAATGCCCCAGCCCCCGCCCGCGATACGCCTCCAGCACGTACACATCGCAAAGATAGGCGAACGTCGCATAATCCGTCACCACCCGGGCCAGCCCGATTTGCGCCGTGCCGTCAAACAGGCCGAAGCACAGCGAATGGCGCACGGCGCGCGCCACGATTTCACGGGGAATGTCCTGCGCCCAGTACGTGGTCCGCAAAAAGGCGTGAATGGCGTCCACATCCTGCAAGGCCGGATCCGTGGAAACCATCCACCGCTCTTTCTTCCATTCTCGCCACATAAATAAAAACCCCGCCAGCATCGCCAGCGGGGTGGAAAGGATTCCAGTCGGCTTAACGCTTGCTGAACTGAAAGCGCTTGCGCGCCCCCGGCTGACCATATTTTTTCCGCTCCTTCATGCGCGGATCCCGTGTCAGCACCCCGCCCTGTTTCAGCGTCGGGCGCAGGCTGGCGTCAAATTCCAGCAAGGCGCGGGCGATGCCGTGGCTGACCGCACCCGCCTGCCCGCTCGGGCCGCCGCCCTTCACGTTGACCTTGACATCCAGCTTTGCTGTCGTGCCGGTGAGCGTCAGCGGTTGGGTGGCGGTTGCCCGCAAGGTTTCCATGGGAAAATAATGATCGAACGCCCGGCCGTTCACGGTGATCTTGCCGCTGCCGTTTGCCAGGCGCACGCGGGCGACGGACGTCTTGCGCCGGCCCGTGCCGAGGAATTCAGGAGTCGTGGTAGCCATCGAATGTATTATGAGTGATTGAAACGGAAATCAATGCGCGGCCTTGAGTGCGGCCGGCCGCTGCGCGGAGTGCGGATGCTTGTCGCCCTTGTAAACCTTGAGCTTGGTCAGCAACACGCGACCGAGGCGGTTCTTGGGAATCATGCCCTTGACGGCGCGATGAATGAGCTGCTCGGGCTGCTTGGCGCGCAATTGCTCGACCGTGGTGTACTTCTCACCACCCTTCCAACCGGAATAGGTCATGTATTCCTTGGCGGTTTCCTTCTTGCCGGTGAGCCTGACCTTCTCGGCGTTGATGACAACCACGAAGTCGCCCGCGTCGAGGTGGGGCGTATAGACGGGCTTGTTTTTTCCCCGCAAAATGTCGGCCACCTGCACGGCCAGGCGGCCCAGGACCGCACCCTCGGCATCAATGACATGCCACTGGCGCTCGTTCAAATTCACTTTTGGTAAATGCGTTTTCATCAAATCCCGTCGAAGGGAGGGCGAAAGTATCAAATGCCGCCCCGAAGTCAACAGCTCTTTCGACTGGATTTTCGGGGGATGAATCCGGCAAGCTGCGGGTCCGAGTGGTAAAATCGCGTGTTGAGCACTGTCCCGTCAGCCTCCAGTTCGCCAACCCGCCGCCTGCTGGTGGTGGCCATCGGCCTTTACGCCCTGGACCAGCTCACCAAATACATCGTCCTGCAGTTGCTCGGCCAATGGCAGGAGCGGGTCATCATCCCCGGTTTCTTCAAATTCGTCCATTGGGGCAACACCGGCGCCGCCTGGAGCTTCCTCTCCGGCAACAACAAGCTCCTCGCCGCCGTCGCCGCCGTCGCCCTGGTGGGCCTGTTTCTCGCGCGCAAACACTTTGAACTGCGCTCCCGCCTCGGCCGCTTCGCGTTTGGCCTCGTGTTGGGCGGCATCGCGGGCAACCTGACCGACCGCCTGCTCCCCGGGCGCCAGCATGTCATTGATTTTCTGCGGTTCTATCTCAACACCGCCAATGGGGAGGTGGGATTCCCCGCCTTCAACGTGGCCGACAGCGCCATCTGCGTCGGCGTCACCCTGATCTTCTGGGTGTCGTGGCGGACGGAAAGAGCGGCCCGGCTCCCGGCTAAAACCTCCGCCGGGCCCGGGGTTTCCTGAGTCGCTGGAATGACTCCGCCGCGCACGGTCTCATTGACCATTGACCGCTCCTGGCCGGGCGAGCGACTGGATGTGTTCCTGCGCCGCCAATTGCCGGAGCTTTCGCGCGGCACGATTCAACGGCTCATCGCCACGGGTCACATCACGATCAATTCCCAACCGACCAAACCCACGCACGCACCGCGCGCGGGTGAACTGGTGCGGATCGAGTTTCCGGAAGCCAGCCCCGCCGCCACCCGGCCGGAAGCCATCCCGCTGGACATCCTTTACGAGGACGCAAGCCTGTTGGTGGTCAACAAGCCTCCCGGGCTCGTCGTGCATCCTGCCGCCGGCCACGAGTGTCACACGCTGGTCAACGCGTTGTTGCACCATTGTCGCGGTGAACTCAGCGGCATCGGCGGCGTGGCCCGGCCCGGCATCGTCCACCGGCTCGACAAGGAAACCAGCGGTTGCCTGGTCGTTGCCAAACAAGACGCCGCCCACATCGCTCTCTCCACCCAATTCGCCGCCCGCTCGGTGCAGAAATGCTACCTGGCAGTCGTCTGCGGCATCGTCCCGCATCCCTCCGGCCACATCCGCGCCGCCATCGGCCGGCATCCCACCCAACGAAAACGCATGGCCGTCCACTCCGACCAGACCGGTCGCTCCGCCCATACGGAGTATCGCGTCCTGGAGCGACTCAACGAAGCCACCCTGATGGAAGCGCGTCTGCACACCGGGCGCACCCATCAAATCCGCGTTCACTTCCGCCACCTCGGGTTTCCCATCGCCGGCGACCTCACCTACGGCCAACGGCAGACCCGGCGCCTGGCGGAACGAACCCGCTACGCAGCCCCGCGGCTCCTGCTCCACGCCTGGAAACTGACCTTCATCCATCCGCATACCGGCCAGCCTTTGACATGCTCCGCTCCCCTGCCTGCCGATTTCGAAGACGCGCTCCAATTCTTGCGCCGCCTTGAATAACGTCGCCACGACCCGCACCGGCTCAAATCCCGCGTCCGGTGTGGAAATCTCCGACGGCCCTGGTTGCCGGAGACTCAAGCGCGTCGTGCAACCAGGGACTTCACGGGCACAGAACGGTGCGGTAAAAACGGGGGGAGCTTGAACTGGCGTCTTGGAATTCCCAAGGGTCGGTATCGCCCTGGCCGCGTGTGCATTCCGTCCATTCTTGGAGATCCGTTGAACTCTCCACAACAAAGCGCAAACCGGTCACGCCACTGGCGCGGATTCGCCATGCTTCATTTTCCATGGATTCCGGGACCGATAATCGCATGGCAGGATGTGCCACCCATCGGGCCAGGCTGACTGCAGATTTATTGCCTGCGGCGGGAAAGAGGCCGCCCACCCACAACGCGTTTTCCTGCCATGCCATAGTTCGCACTCTTGGTACGGGAGTAGCGACCTCCCAACCGCGTAGCCCGGAGCCCAGTCGCGTCCAGTTTGTCCCATCAAATCGGGCCAGCGCCGGAATGTTTTGTCCGCCGGCCCCGGTGAAAAATCCACCCACGTAGAGGTTCCCGTCCCGTATCGTCAGGGCCATGATCGCCGTGGCGGGCGCCCACACCCCGTCCGTTGGCGGGGAGCCAACCGGATGCCACTGCGCACCATCCCAGCGCGCCAGATTATTGACCGCCACTCCACCCGCCGTTGCGAAGCGTCCACCGGCAAACACGTTTGTCCCGTCCACGACGATGGCTTGCACCGTGACGCCGGCCGCCCCGTCCATCCCACCACCCAAGGTTTCCCATTGACCATTTTTCCAAACGGCAATGCGGTTTGCCGCCAACGTGCCGATACGAGTGAAGCCGCCACCCGCGTAAAGATCACCTTCCGCCCAGGCAAGTGCCGTGATTCCGTTGTTCACCTGATCCGCCAATGTGCTCCATTGATGGCCATCCCACCGTTTCACCGTCCGACCGTTGACTTGGAAACCGGCAGGCGATTCACCGATGAAGAGATTCGTTCCGTCGCTGACCATGGCGCCGATGGGGCCGTTCGTGATGTTGCCGACCGGCTGCCATTGGTCGCCATCCCAGCGAGCAAGATGGTGAATGGTGGCGTGATTCACATTCGTGAACGCGCCCCCGGCAAACAACTGACCGTTTTGGACCACCAGACTCGCAATAACGGGAGCTCCGCCAATGTTCGTAAAGTCCCCGCCCAATTTCGCCCAAACGTTGGATTTCAATTGCCAGACGGCACGACCGCTCGCCCCGGCCGGTTCGGAATAAACTCCTCCGACGAACAGCGAATCTTTGTCGGCAGCGATTGAGAAAATGCTCAGAAAACCATCTGTCAGCGCGAGGCTGTTGTTGACCACCAACGGCTTCCACTGCGTGCCGGTCCACTCCGCGGCGTGTCCGGCGCGTTGCCCCTGAACCGAGAAAAAATAGCCGACCGCGAACAACCGCCCATCATCCGCAAGGCATAATTCGTTCGGATTTTCAGCCGCCGGCCAGGTATCCGCGCCGAGGGATTGCCAGGCTGAACCATTCCAACGCGCCACATTATTTATCGTGGTGCTTCCACTCTGCTTCAAACTGCCCACGGCATACAAACCACTGGGCGTGGAGAGCAGGCGGTCTGGTGCTTGATCGAATCCGTCGCCCACCGGCCACCAACTTTCCCCGTCCCAACGCGCGAGATTGTTGGCGGCAATTCCGCCGATATGGGTGAACGAACCGCTTCCGTAGAGTCCGCCGGCGTGGATGGCGAGCGTGCGAAAGGTTTGATTGGTCAGCCCAGGTAAAAGCTGCCAGGTTGCGCCATTCCAATACGCATTATACGGAATTGCCGTATCCGCAATGACGTTGAAGTCACCGGAAACATACACCGTCTCACCGCGCACGGCGATGCACCCAATTCCCTCCGTCCTGCCAATCCGGCTGTCGTACGTTTCCCAGACGTTTCCATTCCAACGGGCGACGCCGTAATAGTTGGTGTCGCCAGCCAACTGCAGGTTGCCCGCGGCAAACAAACTGCCGTTTTGAACCAGAAGCCGACGAACCCGCGCGGCGGCAATACCAGGCAACGCGCTCCAGTTTGTGCCGTTCCAACGGGCCAGACCGGGCAGCCAGTCATCGCCCGAACGCACGAAATTTCCACCGGCATAAAGTTCATGCTCCCAGACGGCCAAAGACGTGACTGTCCAGCCGATGGCATTGGTGGCGGACAATCCTTCACCCACCGGCCACCAATTGGTGCCGTCCCAGCGGGCCACGCCGGGGGCAAAGTTTGCGCCTGCACCCTGAAAAGCTCCGCCGACAAACAGTTCGCCGTCGTGCCATACCGCCGCCAGCGCACCTCCATCCAAAGCCGGTCGGCCAAAGCGAAAGTCCCAACGCGCATCGTCCGGATTGTCGGCACCGGCGCACCGCACGAGGCCCATGGCCAGGAATATCGCGGGGAGACGGTTCATCGGGCCAAATATTAAATGGTCCGCCATCGGGGTCAAGTCGGAGGCCGCTGTACCGCTGTGCGCCGGCCCCGCGAGCGCGGCCGCCTTGTTCTCGTTCACCCACCGGAAGCGGAGACAGCGCCGCCGCCCGGTTTTTCGATCGTCCGCCGGTCCCAACCGGATTTGCTTTGCCTTGACCGGCGCAAATGGTGTCTCATTCGCGGCAAGTTCTGTGCGGCTGCGGGGTGCGTAGCGGTTCGAAAGGCCTGGTTTCAGCGGGGTTGGGTGGGAACAACGGGATTGCCCCCGGAGGCATCGCAATTGCTTTATTCTTTGTGGTTTATGCGGATGGTTGGCTTGCGGCAACTCAACTCGGTCGGGAAATTCCTGATGTTCGTGCTCCTGGCGGGACGCGCCTGGGCCGGAGGCAGCGGACTTAACACGCTCGTCGTCGTCAATCAAAACAGCGCCGACTCCGTCGCGCTGGGGAACTACTATTGCGAACAACGTCAGGTGCCGGCGGACAACGTCGTCCGCATCTCTTGGAGCGGCGGGCGGGTGGCCTGGGACGCGGCGCAATTTGAAACGGTGCTGTTGCAGCCGGTGTGGCAAGCGCTCGCGCAACGCGGGTTGAGCGGACAAATTTCCCACCTGGTGCTGTCCATGGACATTCCGTATCAAACGGTGAACGGCAGCACCGTGAACAGCACCACCGCCAGTTTGTTTTATGGCGTGAAGCGGGATTCAGAGGCCGGTCCCCTGGCCAACAGCTATTTTGGCAGCGAGGGCGTCTTTCCCGACGCCGCCCCCGTCACCGCCCCCACGCCGTCCTTTCTGGCAACCATGATCACCGGGCCCACGCTGGCCGCGGCCAGGCGCGTGGTGGATCAGGGCGTCCGCAGCGATGGCACTTTCCCCGACGCGCCGGTGGTTTTGGCCAAGACCTCGGACCCGCTCCGACGCATTCGGTTTGTGGAGTTCGACGATGCCTGCTTCAACACGCAACTGCGCGGCAATTATCAGGTGATCCGGGTGGATGAGGATTCGCCGCTCGGACGCAGTGGTTTGCTGGGTTATCAAACCGGGCTGGCCTATTTTTCCATCGGTTCGGACGTGTTCGTGCCGGGGGCGATGGCGGACAGTCTGACCTCGTTTGGCGGGCAGCTTTTTAATGGCGGACAAACGACGGCGCTCGCCTTTTTGCAGGCGGGGGCCGCCGGCAGCTACGGCACCGTCGCGGAGCCGGGTGCGAACCTCGCCAAGTTTCCCCACCCGCAAAATTACTTCTACCAGGCGCGCGGCTTCACGCTGGCCGAATGTTACTACCAGAGTTTGCAGCTGCCGTATCAGGGATTGGTGGTGGGTGAACCCCTGGCCGCACCCTTTGCCCGGTCCGGCACAGGGACCTGGCTGGCTCCGTCCCCCCAAGCCGTGCTGCGCGGTGTGGCCCCGCTGCGACTCCACTTCTCCGCTGCGGAAGCGACCCGTCCGTTGCAACAGGTGGATCTGTTCGTGGACGGAAAATTTTTTCAAACCGTAACCCATATCGCGCCCCAGGCAGGAAACCGGATTGAAGCGCGTCTGGGCACTCAGCGGATCACCTACACGGTGCCCCCCGGAGCCACGTTGGGATCGATCGCGGCCGGGTTGGCGGCGGCCTTCAACGCCACCAGCGTCAGCAACCGCACCAGGACCCTGGCGGTGGCGTACGGAGACCGCGTGGAATTGCGGGACGCCGCACCGCGCCGGCCGGCCGCCCCCGTGAATCTTCGCCCGGCGACGGCGGCGGCACCGGAAGACAACTCTGCCGCACCGGTACCCTTTCACACCTCCGCCGGCACGGGACCAGCCCTGACGACGTTTATCACCGCGGCCCGGCCCGCGTTTCTGGATTCCCCGGCCCATGGCGCGCGGCAGTACACCGTCGGCGGCACGGTGCAAGTGGGGACCTGGTTGCAACTGCACCACATCCCCTCCAGCGGCGCGGTGGTGACGGTGGGCTACACCAATCAACAGCCCGGCGCCACCTCCGCCCAGGTCCTGTCCAACTTGCTGGCGGCGATCAACGCAACGCCGGCCCTGCAGGGCCCGGACGGTGTGGCGGCGGCGGATTTGACCACGGGATTCGGCAACCCCACCTTCACCCTGGTCGCGCGCAGTCCCGGACGCAGGGCGGCGGAAACGCAGGTGGCCTTCACGGGCTCGGGGTCGCTGGTGTTGAGTCCGGCACGCACGAATCGTCTGACCGCCAACCTGTCCGACCTGCAGCCGCGCAATCACCTCTACCTCACCGCCGGCGCGTTGGAACTGCCGGTGGAAGTGGCGTTCGACACGACGCCACTGCCCGATGGCCATCATGAACTGACGGCGGTGGCTTATGAAGGCAGTCACGTGCGCACGCAAACGAAAATCACCCTGCCGATACGCATCCAAAACACCACGCTGGAGGCCGCCTTGGATGCGCCCGATTTGGAGGCAACCAATGCGGTGAGTGGAACCTATCACCTGCAAGTCACGGCAAATGTGCCTGACGTGGTCCGCGTCACCCTGTTCAGCACGGGCGGCGCGCTGGAAACGCTGGAGGGTTCCGGACCCCAGCATTTTACCATCAGCGGAACGGCGCTCGGCGCCGGATTGCATCCCTTTTACGCACTTGTGCAGGACCGCGGCGGCCGACAATATCGGACGGCCACCCGGTGGACGCGCCTGGTGACGCCCTGAATCCAGCGGCGCGCGAGCCCCGTCATCGCGCGACGGCATCCGGTTCGCAACGCATCGCCGCTTTGCGGTCGGGCCGTCCGCTTCCATACGGTCGCCGCATGGGCGAAACGTGGAAAATGCTTGAACCGATTTCGCCGGGCGGCCGGAAGCCGGCCGATCGCATGTTCATGTCGCCCTTGACCCGGTGCGGGGCGGAAGCGGGGCGCGTGCGCGGCCGGTTGCTGCGCGAGCATTATGTGCAGCGCGCCTGGGCCGGCCCCCGCCACGTTCTTTGCCTCCGGCCCGGAGGGATAAACCGATTACCCTCCCGTGAACCGGGCCACGGGTGATGCCCTGCAGGACGTCTCGTCCCTATTCCGGCTGGCGGGCCGCCCAGGCACAGGCCTGGCGGAGCAGTTGCGGCACGCTCGAGTTGGTGAGGGCGCGCACGTCGTGCCCCAGCGTGGTTACAAACACCCGGCCCTGCCCGTATTCGCGGGCGAAGGCCATCGGATGTTTTTTCCCGTCCACCCGGGACTGCGCCTCGGCCAGGAGATGAATGGGTGCGGTGCCCGTCAGACACGTGTAGAGTTCGTCATCCGTTGCAAAGTCGTGCAATCCCCGGGTGATGGGATGGGTGGAATCCACGATCCGCACCGTGAACGGACCGCGCGGATCGTGCTGCGGCCTGTCCGGACCCGCCCCGTGCCAGACGCGGCCCAGCAGGTTTTGAAACTCCGGCCATTCGCCATGCCACGCCCCGCAGGCAAAGTGAACGCTCAACAGGCCGCCGCCGCGCTCGACATGCCGGCGCAAATTCTCCCGCGCCGCCACGCCGGGTGCGGACACCTCCCAATTTTGAAAATGCAGCACCACCACCGCGTAGTGGATGAGCGCCGCTGAATCCAGAAAATGCGGGTCCTCGACCCGGCGCACATCCAAGCGCGGATCCGCGGCCAGAATCCGCTGCAACACGGGGCCGGTTTCACGCCATTGGTGCCCCGGATAATCCACGCCGGTCACGAGGAGAACGCGCGCCGGCTCCGCTGCGCGCCCCGGCACGGCCGTCAGCACGGCGACACCCAACACCAGCCAGCACCAGCAGTCCTTCATTCCCCTGCCTCCTTCAAATCAACCGGGTCTGCCCGGGAATGCAAACCGGATACGCCCCGTCCGGCCCGGGTTGCACCGGCGCCTCCATTCCGTCGCGGCACTCCTCCGGCCTGGGCGGATAGGCAAAATCCGACGCGTTGATTTCCTCCCAGGTGATCTGCTGGCCGGTGTAACAGGAAATCTGACCCATGATGGTGGTCAAGGTGCTGCGCACCATGTAATCGCCATTGTTGATCGGCCGGCCGGAGCGAATGGCGGCGAACAGGAGGTCATGTTCCCGCTGGTACGGATCGCAGTGGCCCTGCCAGCGCCAGTTCTTTTCGCCCCAGATGCGGCAGTTTAAGAGCGACGCCTTCCCTTTCGAGCCGAGGACGAGGCTCGAGGCTTCATCATAGCAACCGGTGGTGGTGCGACAGAACGCGTAGATGCGCACGCCGCCTTCCATTTCATAAATCACCGAGTGATGGTCAAAGACGTTGCCATACTGGGGCCCGGTCATGGACGAGCGCCCGCCCAGGCCGTGGCACTTGAGCGGGACGCCTTCGTGCAGCACCCAGCGCGAACGGTCCAGGTTGTGCACGAGTGATTGCGGCACGTCGTCGCCGGACAGCCAGGTGAAGTGATATTGCGTGCTGCACTGCCATTCCAGCTCGGTCAATCCCGGCTTGCGTTCGGTAATGCCGTAGGGCGCGCGCAGAAAATTTTCCTCGAGGGCGATCACTTCCCCGATTTCCCCGTCGTGAATGCGTTGGACCGTTTCCGCGTAGCCGGTGTGATAGCGGCTTTGCAACCCCGACACCAGACAGAGTTGTTTTTCCCAGGCCAGATTCTCCGCCTGCTGCAGCTGCCGGATGCCATACGGATCAATGCCGTGCGGTTTCTCGACGAACACATGCCGGCCCGCCGCCAGGGCGGCATGGGCGTGGAACGGATGAAACTTTGCCGCGTTGGCGATCAGGACCACGTCCGACGCGGCAATGACATGCCGGTAGCTGTCGAATCCGGTGAAGCAATGATCATCCTTCACCTGCACCTGATCCGCTTTGCCGTCCCGGGCCAGCTCGGCGGTAATCGCCCGGCGCGCGTTGTGGATGCGCTCCAGAAAAATGTCGCCCATGGCCACCAGCCGGGCGCCGGGATCGGCGCGCAACGCCTGGGCCCCCGCGCCGGTGTTGCGACCGCCGCAGCCAATCAGCCCCACCTTCAGCACGTCGCTGCCCGCGGCATGGGCAAAGCGGCTGATCTCCAGTCCGGCCAGCGTCGTGGCGGCGGCGGCGGTGGCCGAGGATTTGAGAAAATGGCGGCGGGTCAAATCCAAATGGTGCGGCGTTTTCATAAAATCAGGCTTCCAGGTGGTCCGGTTGTCCGATGATGACCGAGCAGACGACCGGACACAAGCCGCGAGACCGCCGCGAGACCGCCGTAGCGGAAACTGCGCCCCGGGCTTCCGGGTTGAAGTCCGGCAGGGAATCCCCTACGCTGGCCGGGTTATGACGTTGACAGAAAAACTGCTGGCGCGCGCCGCCGGCAAAGCCTCTGTGCAAGCGGGGGACAATGTTTGGGTGAAAGCCCATGTGTTGATGACGCACGATGTGTGCGGACCGGGGACCATTGGCGTGTTCAAGCGCGAATTTGGCCAGGACGCCAGGGTCTGGGACAAAAACCGCGTGGTCATCATCCCGGACCACTACATTTTCACAACGGACAAGCGATCGAACCGCAACGTGGACATTCTGCGGGAATTCGCCAATGAACAGGGGCTGCCCTATTTCTATGATGTCATTGATGATCCGCACGGCACCTGGCATTTTGACGCGTCCAAGGGCGAGCAGAAACGCCAGTATGGCGTAAACTACGCCGGCGTCTGCCACGCCGCGCTGCCGGCCAAGGGGCACACCCGCCCGGGTGAAGTGCTGTTTGGCACCGATTCGCACACCTGCATGGCCGGAGCCTTCAACGAGTTTGCCACCGGCATTGGCAACACCGACGCCGGGTTTGTAATGGGCACGGGCAAATTGCTGCTCAAGGTGCCCGAGACGATGCATTTCCAGCTCGAGGGCAAGCTGCAGCCGGGCGTGATGGCCAAGGACCTGATCCTGCATTGCATCGGCGAAATTGGCTTCGATGGCGCCACCTATCGGGCCATGCAATTCGACGGGCCCGGCGTCGCCTCGCTGTCCATGGACGACCGCATGACGATGGCCAACATGGCGATTGAAGCCGGCGGCAAGAACGGGATCTTTCCGTTCGATGCGCGCACGGCGGAATACGTGGATGCGCGCGTGAAGCTCAACGGCACGGAATCCCGTTACGAACCGGTGACGCTGGATCGCGACCAGAAGTTCATCTACGAGCTGGTGGTGGATTTGTCAAAACTCGAACCGCTGGTGGCGTGCCACCCGGATCCGGGCCAGCGCAAAACCGCCCGCGAGATGAATCACCTGAAGCTCGACCGCGCCTATGTCGGCTCCTGCACGGGTGGCAAGACGAGCGACTTCGTGGAATTCGCCCGGGTGCTGCGCGGGCACAAGGTCAAGATTGACACCTTTGGCGTGCCGGCCACACCGCAGATCGTGGATGAATTGCAAATGACCCGCTGGGGCAACGAAACCATCTGGCAGATCCTGACCAACGCCGGAGTGCGCATGACGGAAAATGCCGGGTGCGCCGCGTGCCTGGGCGGACCGGTGGACACCTTCGGCCGCATCAACAAGGCAGGCGTCAACTGCATCAGCACCACCAACCGGAACTTCCCCGGCCGCATGGGCAACAAGGAATCGAAGGTGTTTCTGGCCAGCCCGGCCACCGTGGCGGCGAGCGCCATCACCGGCGTCGTCACCGATCCGCGGGAGTTTCTGAGCTGAACCGCCACTTCCCCGGCCCTCTCGCCTGCCGCGTGATGGCGGGGCAGCGATGGCGACCCTACCGGGACTCGAACCCGGGCTACCTCCGTGAAAGGGAGGTGTCCTAACCGCTAGACCATAGGGTCGTCGAGGGCGGAAATGTTATTGAAGTTTACCGTGGTGTCACGAAAAAACCCGAACAATTTCTTGCCAATTGCCGGACGACAAAGTTCAATGGGCGCTCCTTGAGCGGCTGGGTAGCTCAGTCGGTAGAGCAGAGGACTGAAAATCCTTGTGTCGGCGGTTCGATTCCGCCCCCAGCCACCATCCGCCCGCAAACCCGCCTTTTTCACAAGACGGATTTTCTCCGTTCTCCCCGGCGGAGTTGCCCCGATTGGAGGCTGATGCCCTGCAATGCCAGCCTGCGGCAGCTCAGTACCGGCGCAAGCATTCACCCGCGCGCCTGCCGACGGGGTCCGGGCGACGGCCTTCGATTTCCCCGGACAATGTCAGAGCGTGTTCCCGTTTGAAACGTCCACCCTGCCGACCGCATCCCGGCGTGTCCCAGACACCGTCTGGGACACGGCGGCATCTGGGAAGTCGGGCGCGGGCGGGTGGTGAACGCGGAGTTCATCGCGGGGGCCAGGCGGCGCCCACATCCGAGCTGCGCGGGGCGATGCCGCCTCCGGTCGAGGGCGACTTCAATTGCTGGTGCGCGCGCGATAAGCCCGGAAGCCGGAGTCCAACGAAATGATGTTGGTCCATCGTCCGGAGCCGGTGGCGGACAGGGCATTGGTGCGCCAGGCGGTCCAAGTGTGCAGATCCGTCGAGCTTTCGATCACGTAGGTTTCACCCGGTTTGCCGGCCCCGACCAGTTCGTTGTCCCGTTCCAACGCCAGTTCGGGAACACGGCTCGGCAACGTGGTGGCGTCAAGAATTTCGTCGGTCAATCCGTGCGCGGTCCAGGTCATGGTGCGGCCATTGATTTGCATCAATGCGTAGTGAAACAGTGAAAATTCCTCGGTGAAGAGCGGCCAGAACGCGACGCGCTCGGTGTCGAGATAACCGCCGCCGCCGCCAACGACGGTATAGGTGACGCCATTGGTGATGCCGCGGTTGTAATTGTGCGAGTGGCCGTTGATGACCATGTCCACATGGTATTGGCGGAAGAGCGGCACCCAGTCGTTGCGCACCCAGGTCTCGCCCGTGTACCCGCCGCCGTTCCAGAGATTGGCGTAGGGCAGGCGATGGAAGCTGACCACGCGGAAGGCGGCGCGCTGGGTTTCGGGGCGGGACAATTCATTGACCAGCCAGGCGTATTGTTCGGGCGAAGCCGTCGTGGAGGCCTCCGAGTTCAAAAAGATGAAGCGGGAGTTGCCGTAATCAAAGGCGTACCAGGCGCCGTTGCCGGGCAGCACGCTGTAGGCATAGCTGTAGGCGTATTCCGCGTCGTGATTCCCGCGCGAGAACAGGACCGGGCGGGTTTGCGCGATATTGTCAAATTCCAGTGCATCGAACCAATACGCCTTCCAGTCGTGGAGCGAGTTGCCGCTGCTGGCGAGGTCGCCCGAGACGCCCATCCAGTCCACCTGATTGGTGATCATGCTGGGGATCAATTGATGCAGCACTCCCGGGCCGTTCTGGCTGTCGGCCCACCAGGCCACCGCAAACGGAGTGTCGCGATGCGGCGCGGTGCGGAACCAATAGTTGGAGGACGCGGTCGTGCCGCTGCGCACGCGATAGACGTAGTGCTGCTCGGTTTCCAGTTCGCGGATCGTGGCCCGATGGATGAAATGCGTGGCGTCGATCTGCACCGTTTCAATCTGGCTGATGGTGTTTTCGTTCACGTTGGAGCGTCCCCAATCCACGTAATGCCGGGTGAGGTTGCCATCCGTTTCCCAGAACAGGCGCATGGCGTTGGTGCGATAATCCTGCAGCATGGGCAATTTGGTGATTTGCGGCGAGGGCGAGAGCGGCCAGGGTTTTTGCAGGCGCACCACCACGTCATCCGCCATGCCGTCGTTGTCCGCATCGCGCCGGTGATCGGCGAGGATTTCCACCCGGAGCTTGCGCGCGCCGGCCGGCAGCAGGCCGGACAACGGGCGCAGTTGCCAGGCGTTGTTGCCGGCAATCATGGAGCGCACGGCGGAAATCTCCTGATCGGCGGCATCGAGAAAACCAATCCGGCAGGATACTTGATCGTCGAAGGCGCCGGGATTCTGCGGCGTGCGCAACCAGACTTCCGCATCCAGCGCCGTGCCGGTGTCGAGATCGGCAGGAGTAAAGCCCTTGGCGATGAGATCAATATCCTGACGAATGACCGTGTTGCTGCCGGAGGCGTTGTTGCCGCCGTGGAAAAAGCGGGTGCCGCCGTGGGGCGCGCCTTTGCCGCCGCTGCTGGTGAGATACAGGGGATTGCCGGCGAGGGTTTGCCAGCCGACGTCGAGTTGCTCGAAATCGCCATTGGTTTGCAACGGCTGCCCGAAAAGCGGGTTCAATTCACCGAGCGAACCATAAACCGAAAAGTCGCTGTCCGAGGCGTCCGTCAGGGCGGGCACGTTCACGGAGGTGAGGCGGATGCGGTAATTGTTGGTGTCGCCCAACATCGGGTGAATGGCCCACAGAAAATTGCTCTGGCTGAGCGCCACCTGCCCCAGCGTCTGGTGGAAAGTATCGCCCCGGTAGAGATCCACCCGCACCCAGCCGCTGGGATGGTTCACCGTCCAGGCAATGGCTTGGGTGGTGCCGGCTTGAAAATTTTCGCCGCCGTTGGGGGTCACCACCTGCAACGAATCGGGAGCGACCGGCGCGGGAATGCCCGCGGCAGTGGCGGCGCCCAGCGCGGCAACCTCCACGGGCAGCATGGCGGCGGCGCGGAGCTGCACGCTGTTGATGTAACCACCGGCATTTTCCTGATCGTTGTCGGCGAACAACAGAAACGTCGGGCCGAGCGCCCAACGCCCGTCCAGTTCGAGCCCGTCATTCTGCTGCACCTGGGTGCCGTTGACATAACTGGTCAAGGTGCCGGCCACATTGTCCACCACCACCGCCAGGCGGTTCCAGGTGCCGTCGCCGACGAAGCCGCCGTAATTCGCCGAAATGCCGAGGCTCTGGCTGGAATTGATGAACCACTCGCCATCGTCGGAGTTGGCGGGATTGGATTGGTAGAGCACCGCCCAGCCGGAGGGACGGCTCGGGAACATGACGTCCAAGATGAGCGTGTACTGGTTCAGCTGGTTCCCGCCGCCATTGCCCCCCAGACCGTGGTTCACGACAAAATGGGTGCCGCGGGTGAACGAGGCAACCTGTGCGGACGCACCGTCAATCGTCTGGGTCGTGAACGCGACCCCCGCGCTGGACGCCGGGGCGGCGTACCCGGTGCCCAGGGCGCTCCCGCCCACGGTTGAATTCAGATTGCCGTTGAAGTCATACTGGGCATAAGTGGGCGGAGGCGGGGGCGCGGGAATGCCGGCGGCCGTCGCCCCGCCCAGGGTTGTCAGATACGCGTCGGGGAGCGCCACATCGTGAATTTGAATGCTGTTGACGAAACCTGGCCGGGTTTCCCCGTCCTCATCCGTGAACAGCAGGGCCGTCGGGGCCAGCGCCCACCGGCCATCCAGGCTGCCCGTGAAGTTTTGCACGCCCACCAGGTTGCCATCAATGAACTTGCGCAATTGTCCGCTGGGGAGCGTCAGGTCAAAGACGAAGGCGATGCGATGCCAGGTGTTGGGAAGGAGCGCTCCGTCATAAACGGCGGAAATCCCGATGCCGTTGTTGCTGCCCACAAACAAATCCGCGTCGTCGCCATTGCCGGCGCTGGTCTGCAGCAACGCCCGAAATTGGCCGGAACTGGTGCCGGGATACATCACGTCCATGATCAGCGTGTACTGATTCACGTAGCTGGCGCCGCCGCTGGGCGCGATGCCATGTGTCATGACGTAGCCTTGCGCCGGCGTCGTCGCCGGAAACGCCATGACCACTGCGGTGTCCCCTGCAATGGTCTGGGTGGTGAACGCCGTCGCGCCAGCCGTGTCCCCCCGATAAGCCAGCGCCGTGCCGACCGTGGCGGTCAGATTGCTGGAATTGAAGTCCCATTGGCCGGTCACCGCGCCGTAAGCGTGAGTGCCCCCGCCGAGGATCAGCGCGTGGACGAGCAATATGTAGAGACGATGCAAGTTCATAGGCGATCAATTCTGACGATAATAATTCAGGATAGTCTATCGCCTGATACCTGCCGTTTGGCAATACAATAGTGCGGCGGGAAGGCGTGGTGACCCTGGTTTGAATGCCTTGCGTCCGGCCTCCGCAAATCGCGGGACAGAGAAGACAGAGAAACTTGGGCAGCCGGGCATGCCTTCGCTCCGGGCAAAACTGCCGCCCGTGGCGACGTCGGGCGGACACCGCCTCCAAAAGGTTGACCACTGCGGCAGTTCCCGTTTCGTAGCCTGGCAGGGAACGAATCGGGAAACCTCCAGGCCGCTGCTGGCCGTCCTCCCCAGCCGTGTGCCGTGCCCCGCGGACGAACGGGGCGGTCAGGCCGTACTTGACGCTGCGCCGCCGCAAGATTACACCCTGCTGGCGATGTTGCGTTTGCCACCACCACTATGAAATCCGCCATCCTCGCTCTGGACCAGGGCACGACCAGTTCGCGCGCCATCGTCTTTGATCACACCGGCGCCATTCGCGCTGTGGCGCAACAGGAGTTGTCCCAGTCGTTCCCGCGGGCGGGCTGGGTGGAACATGATCCACAGCAAATCTGGGAGACGCAACTGGCCACCGCCCGCCGCGCCCTGGCGGAGGCGGGGTTGAAGTCCGGCGACATTGCCGCCATCGGCATCACCAATCAACGCGAAACCACCGTGCTATGGGACCGGAAGACCGGCGCCCCCGTACATCCCGCCATCGTCTGGCAGGACCGGCGCACCGCCGCGTTTTGCGACGAACTCAAGCGCGCCGGACACACCGGGTTGATTCAACAAAAAACCGGGCTGGTGCCGGACGCCTATTTTTCTGGCAGCAAATTGCGCTGGCTGCTCGATCAGTTTCCCGGCGCGCGCGCGCGGGCTCAGCGCGGCGAACTGGCCTTCGGCACGGTGGATTCCTGGCTGCTCTGGCAGCTCACCGGGGGCGCCGTGCATGCCACCGACGCCAGCAACGCCTCCCGCACCCTGCTGTTCAATTTGACCACGGGGACGTGGGATGAGGAGCTGCTGCAACTCCTGAACATTCCGCGTGAGGTGCTGCCGGAAGTGCGGTCGTCGGGCGAAATCTACGGTGAAACGGCGGCGACGCTCTTCGGTTCGCCCCTGCCGATAGCGGGCATCGCCGGAGATCAACAGGCGGCACTGTTTGGGCAAAACTGTTTCACGCGCGGGATGGCCAAGAACACGTACGGGACGGGTTGTTTCTTGTTGATGAACATTGGCTCCGAACCCCGGCCTTCGCAGAACCAGTTGCTCACCACGGTGGCCTGGCGGCTCGGCGGGAGCACGGAGTTTGCGCTGGAAGGCAGCGTCTTCATCGGCGGCGCGGTGGTGCAATGGCTGCGGGATGGCCTGGGCCTCATCCGGTCCGCCCAGGAGATTGAATCGCTGGCGGCGAGCGTGCCGGACAGTGGCGGGATCTATCTCGTGCCCGCGTTCGCCGGACTGGGGGCGCCGCACTGGGATCAATACGCGCGTGGCACCCTCACCGGTCTGACCCGCGGCACGACCGCCGGGCATCTGGCGCGCGCCGCCCTGGAAGGCATTGCGTTCCAAGTGGCGGATGTGCTGGAGGCGATCACCCAGGATTCGGGGATTGCCGTGAACGAACTGCGCGTGGATGGCGGCGCGTCGGCCAACAACCTGCTGCTGCAGTTTCAGGCGGACATTTTGCAGGTGCCCGTGGTGCGCCCCCGGGTCATTGAAACCACCGCGCTCGGGGCCGCGTACCTGGCGGGACTGGCCGTCGGGTTTTGGAAGAACCGCGACGAAATCCAACGTGCCTGGCAGATGGACCGCACCTTTGCACCCCAAATGTCGCGTGCGGACGCGGTTCACCGGCGACAACGCTGGGCCGAGGCCTTGAACCGCGCCCGCGACTGGGAGGAACATTCGAGCGTCAAGCCGGCCGGTCGCCAGTGAGCCGGCGCGTGACACCAGTTGATCATCCTCTAACCCTCCCCCCAACCAACCCGGACTCAAAATTGTTATGAACTCTCTTTTGGCGGAATTTATTGGCACCTTGTTGCTGGTCGCCTTCGGCAACGGCGTGGTGGCCAATGTCCTGCTGGCGCGCACCAAGGGCTTCAACGGCGGCTGGATCGTCATCACCGCCGGCTGGGGTCTGGCCGTGTTCGTCGGCGTCTTTTGCGCCCAGGAATTCAGCGGCGCTCATCTGAATCCGGCCATCACCGTGGCCATGGCGCTGGCGGAAAAGTTTGCCTGGGTCGAGGTGCCCGGCTATCTGCTGGCGCAACTGCTCGGTGGCGTGGTGGGCGGAATGCTGGTCTATGGCTTTTATCGCGAACACTTCAAAGCTTCGGACGATCCAAACGCCAAGCTCGCCTGCTTTTGCACTGCGCCGAACATCCGCAATCTTCCCCAGGCGTTCTTTTGCGAGCTGGTCGGCACGTTCATGCTGGTCTTTCCGGTTTTTCTGATGGTCGGCGCGAAAGCCAAACTGCCGTCCACACCCGACGAGGTTTTGATTGGGTTGGGCACCTTGGGGGCCGTGCCGGTGGCGCTGCTGGTATTCGCCATCGGCTTGTCGTTGGGCGGCACCACGGGCTACGCCATCAATCCGGCACGCGATCTCGGTCCGCGACTGGCGCACGCCATCCTGCCGGTGCCGGGCAAACGCGGTAGTGATTGGGGCTACGCCTGGGTGCCGGTCATCGCGCCGCTGGCCGGAGGGGTGCTGGCCGCGCTGGCATATCGCCTCGTTATTCCCGCCGTTTAGAGCGCTTTATGTATTCCTGCCTCACGAACAAGCACAGCATTTCTCTGTTCGGACTCAGCCTTTATTGAGTTGCGTCCGCTCTAAAGTCCCGGCGCGCACGCCGGCAACCGCCCCGCGAGAGCCCTCCATGCTCCAAGCCGGCACCGTCCGCTCCGATGGCGCCCGCCAAACTGCCTGCATCCATCTTCCCACCGGCAGCCCGATGGTATCGGCTGGTACGACCACAAACAGCTCGTCCCGGATCTGATGAAACTGGAAGGAGCGGCCCGACCTCACACCCCGGCGATGCCGGGAAACCGGACGGGCGACCGGACCGGGGGAAGACGGCAGGCACGGCCAGTGGCCGGAACTTTTTTTGTCCCGGATTATTTGCTGGCGTTCACGGTTGATTTGCCTAAGCTCCTCCGGAAATTATGCGGTCAATGTTACAACGTTTCTTCGCGCCGGGAATGACTTCCCCCACGACCTCGCTCGCCTTGCTGCTGTTGCGCTTGTGGCTGGGTTTGACGCTGTTGTTTAATCACGGCCTGGGCAAACTCACCAATTTCAGCAGCATGTCGGAGAATTTCCTGAACCTATTCGGCCTCGGCAGCACCACGAGTCTGGCCCTGGCGGTCTTCGGTGAATTTTTCTGTGCGGCGCTGCTGGCGGTGGGTTTGGTGGGGCGGTTTGCGGCCCTTTGTCTGGTTCTGAATATGACCGTGGCCTTTGCCCTGGTACACAAGGCGGTCTTGAGCGGACCGTCCAGCGGCGAGCTGGCCTTCATTTATTTGGCCGGCTTTGTGGCATTGCTGGCGGCGGGGCCCGGCCGGTTTTCGGCGGACGCGCTGCTTTTCGGCAAACCGACCCGGGCGAAGCAAAGCAATTGAAATCGCCGTGACGGCGGCGGGCTCAGTCGCCGGGAGACGGGACACGCATGACGAATGCGTCAAGCGCCAGGCCGAACAACCCGGGTCTGCGCCCCCGGCTGGCGGAGCGTCCGCGCCGGCGCATGGAGCGCCACCACGCGATGCGCGGCGGGACGGATTCCCCGGCCACAGGCCGCCCGGGATCAATAGTCAGCGCCTCCCGACCATCCCGGCAGGCCGCCCGCGTCAGTGGGTGGGACAGTGCCGGCCGGCCCGGAGACGCAGGCGGCCCGACTTGACCCGGACGGAAAATTCCCCGATGCTGGCGATGTCGTTTTGGGGCGCGTACTGGTTTCGACCAAGTGAATTCGTCAGAAGCGGCATGCCGAGGACGATGCGTTGGCCTCGTTAATCATCGCATCAAAACATAACTGCTAACGAAGAATTAGCTCTCGCGGCCTAAAGCTGCCGCGACGTTCGCCCACTGACACCTGCTAGGAGGGACGAACGCCACAGCAGGCATGGTGGAAGGCGGAGATCGCGCGCCCAAACCGAGAAAAAGCCATGCGAACTAAGCAGCGGGATTCGAGTCCGGACGCCATCCCGCCGCCGACAAAAACTTCCGGACTAAGCATGTAGTCGCGGCTGATTGATTGATTTGGGACGGGGGTTCAACTCCCCCCGCGTCCACCACCCGGCGCGGAAGGAACCCGGCTGGCTGTTTCCGTCCCGTTTCCGCCAGCCCGGAGTGCCCGCCCGCGGGAAGCCGTGCCGTTCGCGCCGGCGCGTGGGAGCGGCCAGCTATTTCG